>Ga0180432_10000280_pt1 | contig 80579 bp, 170 predicted proteins | sample SS_ome_10_FD_132414 | JGI IMG/M metagenome (GOLD analysis project Ga0180432, IMG submission 132414) | Hypersaline lake sediment archaeal communities from the Salton Sea, California, USA - SS_1_MS_2 metaG | ecosystem: Environmental > Aquatic > Non-marine Saline and Alkaline > Hypersaline >... | reverse complement strand
GGGACACAGCCCGCTCTGCCAAACCAAGCAGTTGAGCAAGGGTGATCTCCACCTACGGCAAGTCGTAGTCGGCCTTCGCGTTCTGTAACAGAATGGTGAACGGGTCACCGCTCTCTGTTGACAAAACCGTCGCCGTAACCTGCAACACGATCGGCCGGTTTGGCTGAACCCGGATAGGCCGGGCCTGCCAGGCCACGTTGTCCTCGGACGTGTCGCTGATCAGGCGAATCCGATAAGGCTCTGTACCGGAGATGTAGGTCTGTGATGTGAACTCGACATCCACATCGGCCTTGTAAACGATGCAAGTCGCATTGGCGTCTGTCAGGCCATCGTTCGTTGCCCCAGAGAATGTCGATACGTACAGACCATAATCTTCGATCAGGATAGTTGCCGTCACGGTCACAGCGCGCCCCAGAACCGGGTAGTCGATCGGGTCGATGGATCCGATCTGGAGCGACTGGGCGGGCGGCAGCAGGGTGTTCACCACCGTTACGGATGCAGCCGTGGCCTGGAACGACGTACTCTCGACCTTGAAGTGCCCGGAGCAATTGGCCACCGGGAAGTGATCAAATTCGTCGTACGATGCGGTCCAGCCAGGGTTGAAGTCGAAGTCGTAGTCGCTCTGGTACAGCCGGGCCATGACATCCAGGTCTGCCGTCACGGGCGCGGCAGCGGCGCCGGTCACCGTGAGCGCGGCAACGCGCGCATCCTGTAAGATCTCGCCAAGTTCGTATGTCGATGTTGGATGTGGTAGCAGTCGCCGGAGTGTCAGGTATGGGATGAAGAACTGGTCGCTCGAGTAGAAGCGGAAGATGTGAGTGTTGATCCCGGCATCGGCTCCACTGCCACCGGCTAGGTAGTGCGCGATGGTTGTGTCAGACACGGTGGATACGTCACCCATTGCAGCCAGGAGCAGCCATCCAAAGCGGTTGTCGAGACGCGGAATAAGCGAGATGCCACCCGCGCCCCATGCGCCCGCAACGAACATGCCGCTTGGCAGTGCACGGCCGCCGATCTCTGGCGGCAGCGCAGCCTGGTTCTTCATTGGCCCGAAGGCCAGGTCCCGCGCGACGTAGTAGTAAAACTGGTTGTCGGTCGTGTTGGGGACCTCGAACCCGGCCACCATCTTGGCATGGTCGGTTCCGGCGCCACTTTGCTGGATGGCGGCCCCGATCAATGCGTTATTGGGCATGATTAGTGCCATACGGTCCTCCTTTCAGGGCTAACTGCGACAGTCTACGCGGTAGACAAACGCTCGCCAGTCTACCCAGCGGCGGCTGATAGATACTGCGCCGCCCCCGCTTTCGTGGCCGTAGGCCTGCCACGTCTCCAGTATCATGAGCGTGTTTCCCCAGTCATCTGTGAGAGGGATTAGATTTGCGTCTCTGTTAATCGCCGCTTTCACTCGCTCATAGATCGACGATATGATAGAGATCGAATCTTCGTACTCTTCCCTCTCGCGTATGTTGATCTCGACGCAGCCGAGATACTTTTCTACCTTGCCGCCGCCGAGTTCCTTGGGCCAGTCCCAGGGCTTCTCAGCGGTCGTCGTAGGCTTGCCGCTGACCATCGAGTCTTTGTCGGCGTTGAGGCCCAGCGGGTGCTGCATGTGGATCGAGACCACGATGTCGTCCCGTAGCTCCCTGGTAGGCTTACCAAGTACGACCCAGTTCGCACGGGACGGGTCATTTGAGGCCACGTCTGTAATGCACCATTTTGTGATGGCGATCTTGAGTGCGGCCGCTAGAACCGACTCTATCCCCAGTTTCTCGACTGGCATTAGCTCACAGTCTCCAGTCGCGCGGGCGGGAATAGGCCGATCAGGCGGTTCCACATATCGAGATGGTGCAACACGCTCTGCTGGCGCGGGTTGTGCATAGGATTGCCACTGTCAACCCGGATCTTGTACTGGTTGATGTCAGATGCAAATACTTCCTTGGGCATCATGCAGTGTACAGTGGTCAGGTGCCCCATCGCCGGCTCTGCCCATCGCGGAGTGTAGACCCTGTCTTGCTTGTAGGTATCTACGTTTCCGTCGTCATCTACGGTGTACTCCACATCAGGGTAATAAGCCCAGTAGTACAGTGTGAAGTCTGTGCTGTCTACATCAACGTCTTTCTCCAGATAGAGGCGACCGGCGAAGATCCAGTAACGCTCGCTGTCATCATCTGCATAGCGTACGTCTCCCGGTTCCCAGTCTACCGGACGCCACCATCGTTCATTGTCAGCATCATAGAGCCCCTGTAGCGCGAAGAAGTCGTCAGGCAGTATTGCCTCGCGCTCGCTTGCTTGCAGTGTAAGCGGTGTGGTGCGAGCGCGAGGGGTGTGGTGGACCAGGATGCGCTGGGCCCAGTTCCACGACTCGATGCGCAGGACCTCTACGAACAGGGGCGTGATAAGATCCCCTGCTGCATTGTACCTGGGCGCATCATCTAGGAACTGGTCCAGCTTACTGTTTACCTCGGTCCACGTAACTGCCATTAGTACGACTTGCCTCCACGGTTTGCGAACGCGCCGGCCGAGAAGAAGACCTCGTAGATGTCCAGGTTCCAGCGATTCATCTCGCCGAACCAGTTGGCCGTCACGCGCTCGATGCTCGGGAAGTCCGCTACAGTGTCCTCCGGTCGGTTGTACTGGATGATGCTGCTATCGGCGTGGCGCCGATGCACCCACTGTACCGGCTCGCGGGCGCCCATCACGATCGTCGGGTGGATGTGCTGGGCCTTGGTGATCAGGGCATACGCCTGGCCCGTCGCAGCAGCGCCGTTGAGGTTGGTGTACTCGAAGGCTTCGCGATACTCCTCGGTCACAGGCTTGCGCAGCGTCAGGCGGTTATTCCCCGCGTCCACGCTGTAGACCTCGGCACGCATGGTCTTGCCATGCAACGGGTCCAAGCCGCCGGTTATGCCATACTCGCTGGTCTGCGCAGTGTGGATCGAGACGAAGTCGCCGGCTGCAAAGTCGCTCGCGCCGAAAGCGGAGCACTGGATATAGTGCGTGGTCGATGCCGGGCTCTGCCCGGTGTACCACACGTTGTCCACCGCGCCCGAGTCTGGGTCGGTTGCACCATCACCCCACAGAATCGGGCTGGTGACCGCGACCTGCTTGGAGATGTTGCCGGCGTTCCACAAGACGAGGGCGTGCCCGGTGTCTTGAATGACCATGTTTCTGTATTGTACTACGTTGCCGCCATTCAAGATCCGTCCGTCTTGCAGTTGCCTTAAGTCTATCATCCACTCTTGCGCTTCGCTGTTCCACAACTCCCAGAACACGCCAGTCGTGACCATCACGAGCACTGCGCCACGGAAGTTGCTGCCAGGGACCGGCTGAGCGTAGTTGCCCCACTTGTGGAGGGTGTCTTCCACGCGATACGACATACGCAGCGCTACCTCCTCCAGCAGGGTGATGTCGAAGGTGTAGGACGAGCTCGCACTGATCGTGGAAAAGTCGTACGTCCCCAGCGTCCAGGCGTTCCCGTCGTGCCCCATGAACTTGAACAGGGCATAGTCGAGGATGGCGTCCCTTGCACACTTCTCGTGGATCCCCACGACCTGGTCGGCAAGCTGGGCGTCGAGCACCCGCGTGATGAACGTCGGGGTGTCGTTCCCGTACCGGCTGATCATGGCATCCATCTCGTCCATCTGCCACTTTGCGCCATAGCGGTAGCGCGCGCGAACCTTGCGCTTCCGCGTGTCCACGTAGATCGGGCCCATCATCCTTTGGTAGCGACCGATAGGCTCATGGTTGACGTGCGACGGGACGAGCTCTGCCCCAACGTGCCAGTAGTCATCCCACCCCACGCCCACCGGCATCACCATGCTGTTTCCCACGAGCGGCGTGAAATACACGTCCGTCCCGTGGAACGCGGTGTCGATGATGGCCGATCGCTCGTCCCACTTGTCCTGGTCCCAGGGTCGAAATGGGTGAACATCGAGATATCTCTCAACGTCATTTGCCATAGTAGTCCTCCTTACTCATTCGTTGCACGCAATGCCTCCTCCACGGCTGACCATGCCTTGCGTTCCTCCTCAAGGGGATCCTTCCCGTCCTCGGTTCTCGTCACCCCGTTTGTAACCAGGCGGTGCCACTCCATCGCCTTTGCGCGCAGCGCCTCTGCGCCAGATGTCGGTGCCGGGGCGGCAGGCGGCGGTACTGCTCCTGCCACGACCGGAGGAGGCGCCGCGTCCGGCGACGTGCCGATCGCCGTTGACATGCGCCGTAGCTCTTGTGCCAACGCGTCTCCCTCCAGCGTGGTGTTGTTGATCAGGCTCATGAACGGGTTGACCTGTCGCGTTTGCGGTTCCTCTGCCCCCTCGGGGGTATATTGCTCCTCGACTTGTACGGCAAGGAGTGATGGGAACTGTGTCAGGAGCTCGAGCCGCGAGGCACGGGATGCCTGCGGAGTCAATGCGTCTATCTGCCCTTGGAGTTCAGGGATAGCGGCGATCTTCTGTTCCTGATCTGCGATCGTCGCACTCAGGCGCGCGATCTCGGCCTCCTTAACTTTCACGTCTCGCTGCGCGGCCTCTAGCTGCGCCTCCAACGATCCAGCCTGGGTTGCCGATTGATTCTCTACCTGCTGCCGCCTGCCCTGCTCCCCAAAGTACTTGTCTTTCCACGTCTTGCCATCCGGGGCATAGACCGCAGGGTCAAGCCCCGGCTTAGGGCTCGCAGGCGGCTGAGGCGGAGTCGTCGCCGGGGGCGTCTGTGGCGCCGCCGGAGGCGTTTCCGTTGTTCCTTCAGTCGGTTGCTGAGTCGGGTCTGTCATCGAATAGTCCTCCTAGACTACCATTCTGCGCCGGATGCCTCGTTGTATGAGATCGTCTTCAGGAACACCACGGCATATCCGGCGGTTGGCGCCGTAGCGTTCTTCCAAAGGATGTCCAGGGTGTCTCCCGTGCGGTAGTACTGATACCCCGCTGTACCCGCGACCGGATCGGACGCCGGGTTGTTGTACGCTGCGCTCTTGTCGGCGTGGATCGTGTTGGCGGAGCTCCAGTCATCGCTGTCACCCCAACCGTCCGTGTCGTTCTCGTCCCCGATGTCGATATCTGCGGCCACCCCCGCGTCGGTAAACCCGGTGTCAACCCGCGCCAGGCACTCCAGGGCGATCGTTCCGCGCGGGATCTGGCAGCGAGCGATGTACCCCACAGCGCCGGGATTGCTCACAAAGTCGTCATAGTCCACAGCCCAGGCCAGCCACCGAGAGATCGGGCTCGCCCCTGTCAAGGGTGAGTCGGACTGATCCCCGTCGATCTGGGCCCGCGCATCGTGCACCACCCGGAAGGTCATCAGGACCGTGTCGGGGGCATCATGCGATCTGACATATATTGGTGCCATACTTCATCCTCCTTCCTACGTGAATGAGACGCCTTGCTCCATCGAGAAGAGCAGGGTGATGTCCAGGCTGCCCGCGGTATTGCCGGCGCCCACATTGGCATAAATGTCTTCGCCAAGCGTGGTGATTTCCGCGCCCGGGTGAAGCAGGCTCGGAGACGCCTTGCCGACAGCATTCACGGCCACCCCATCGATGTAGTAGTCTCCATCGCTGGTCTTCCCCACATCCAGGGTCGTGGTGCCGCCAGCAAACGCCGTTTTGACGTTGACAATTATGTCGATGATTCGAGCGCCCTTGGGCAGCGTAAAGATCTTGGCCGTGGTTGTATCGGCGTACGTGACGTTACACGTGATCTCTCGCACGACCCTCGACTCAACGAATCTGGTTACTGTTAGAGCCATAGTGTCCTCCTTATCTTACTCGTGGGCACGTCGCAATGGCGCGCTCATACTCCTCCAAAGTCGTCGGCGGTCTCACGGGGCCGCCCCTGCGCTGGGGGGATGTATTTTGGCCGTAGGCCCGAGACGTCGGATGAGCTCCTTGGGTCACGCCAGTTCACCGTTATAGCCGGGCAGAACAGCACCTTGTGTACGTTTCCTGACTGGCATACCGGGCACTGGACCGGATACTCAGGCCCAGCCATGGGGTGCCTTTTCTCAAAGAGCTCTGCGCAATCCTCGCATCTGTAGTCGTACGCGGGCATGTTATCCCTCCACCAATTCGTTAGGGGGCCATTCCCCCTTCTTAATGTGCCAATCTCCCTCGTTTACCCCGTCTTCGTCGGCGTAGCCGCGCATCTTCCAATAATCGTTTGACCACCACACCATGCCCTTGTGGGTCGGCGTTCTCGATGCGTTGTCGTTGTAGTCTGTCACCTTGGCGGACGCGACCATGTAGAAATCTGGATTATCCGCCGATGTATCAAGGACATGAAATAACCCGCTGCCAGGACCGAACCCAGCCAGGTCGGCTTCGTACATGATGTCAAACTGGGCCGATCGGCCATTCGCAACCCAAGCGGCATGAATGGTACTGTAACCAACGTGATCCGAGTCGATCTTATAGCTGGCCATATCCAAGTACGGCTACGTTGTACCAGGCCTGGTAAATAGCCGCGTGCTCCCCCGTCATCTGATCGACGGCGACCAGGTCCGCCTGGGCCTTGTCGCGCTCCCTCTTGGCGATCTGCGCCTCGGCCAACTTGGGCAAGACTTGGGCATTGTAACGCTTGAATGTCTCGGCGTCGATCTGGTCCGTACGCCGCAGTATCAGGAGGCGCCTTTTGCACGCCTCGAGTACCTGGGTGCGCTCATCACCCCTCCACTGAGGGAGACGCCTTATCACAGTGTCAATATGCCCTAGTGTTCGGATGTTTGGGATCATTTCTTCTTTTTCCTAGTCACTGATCTCGCGGCCTTCGCATACGCCGCTTTCTTGCGAATGGCCTTGCTCTTACTGCGCCTTGCCTCGGCGATGCATTTAGCGGTCACGCCGCTGTAGCCCTTACTCTTTCAGTACCGAGTAAAAGACCCGACAGTGCCGCGCTTTTCCATGCTCTTGCGGGCACGCTGCATCCACTTCTTTTTGCCAGATGACTTGGCCATCCCTCCCCCTTACAAACAGACGCCACCCTATGTGGGCGGCGTCGATACGCCAAATCTGTAATTCGGTTGTCGGGTTCCGGCTACTCGAACGCGATAACGGTGACAGTGGCCTCCGCAGCAGCGCCGTTGGATAGCAGAATCTCGTCGATGCCCAGGCCGTCGTTCTCTGCCCCGATCACGGCGACAGGGTCCGCATGGATTGGATCGGTACCAGTGCTGTCCAGCTTGAACGAAACGCCCTCGGAGGCAAACACCACCAAGATCTTGGGATCGGTGAGCAGGTTCAGCTTAAGCTCGGTGTCCGCCGCGGCCGCTGGCAGCTTCACCTCAGCCCAAAACGTCTCGGAGCAACTGTCGTCTGCGGTTTCTGTCTTTGTGCGGTCGGTTGTAGTGCCGGTCTTTACTGCCGCTACCACCTGTACGGAATAGTTATCTGACATAGAGCCACCCCCTTATTTCGTGAGCATGTTCATTAGGTATGACACGATGGCTACGACAATGCCCGTCAATAGCGGCGTCCACACCTTTCTCCAGCTATTGAGTTCTGCGATTTTTGCGTTGAGCCTGCCCTCCATCTCCCGCATCTCAACGCGCAGTCTACCTACCTCCGTCGCGGTATCGAGATCGCGCATGTGCAGCTTCTGCGAATGCTCGCGCTGCCTGGCCTCAATCTTATCCAGGCGCTCATCTTGACGGCCGTCATCTTCCGTAAGTTCAGACAGGCGGCTGGTGACCCAGCCCTTGTCCTGGTCCCATGTGACCGCCACTACGATCCCGCCTCCGATACCCGCGCCACGACATAGATCGTGCCGCTGGTGTACGCACTGACACGGGCCCTCATCACAGCCAGCCCGGCACAGTCCGCTCTATATAGTCCGGCAGCGGCGGTGGTTGTGGCTGCATTGCCGGTCGTCAGATTGGTCACCTTGATAGCCACCCAGGTGCCGGTACTCAGCCTGGCCTCGAACGTGATTGTGCCGACGAATGTGCCCCAGACCTGAAACACGGCCGTGCTGTGGCCAGCAGTGCAAAGCTCCTTGCCATCGGCGGTTGCGGTAACCCCGTCCTGTAGCCTGCGATCCCTGTGTTCTCTCATACTCTACCCTCCAGCATCTTCTGGTATGCAGCGCCCCACCTGCGGTGCCCCGTCTTTATGTCTCGATTCTTGGTTACCCAGGCGAGGCCCTGCACGGCCAGTCTATGCCTCAATCTGTGATCGTCGATCAGCAGAGATAAGGCCTCGTACCACTCGCTGTTGTCAATTAAAAGTCCGTTGTGCTTGTTCTGCACGGTGCGACGATAAACCTTCACGTTGGTGCACGCTGGCACCGCTCCGCCCACCTTGCCGTTAGGTAAGCGCCTGGCTGCCGCCATAGCCTCCAGGGCCTTGATCGACGACTTTGACATGTTAAACCCATCCTCGGCATCCAGGCTACAGCACACAATGTCGAATTGGCGCATCAACTGTGGGTACATAACGTATGGCACCGGATCGAGCTCGTGAAAGTTTGGCAATGAGCTCAAATAGTCCGGCGAGTACCCCGCCGCCAAGATGGTAATGTCTGGGTGCTCTCGAGCCAGCCTATGTAGTGCCCCCATCGGGAACTTCCAGTCAGCATAATGCGATGCGGTTCCAATGAACCCGATCGTGAGCCCTTTGTGCTGCCGTTCTGTATGATAGCTCTCGCCAGAGAACCACCCTACATCCACATGGTTCGGGAGCACGACAGGTCTGTGCTTCGTGTGCGCCTCCAGGCGGTCTCGTAGATACGGCGTACTAACGGTGACGTAATCTACATCGCGCAGGACGCCCTTGAAATCATCCCCACGCCCCAAGTCCCGGAAATCGTCCGTCAGGTCGTCGTCCGTGTCGAACACGACAATTCCACCATGCCGATGAAGAACGTCTATAAACTCGTGACGCCCGGCACGGCCGGCGAACAGCCTGGAAGTGAGATACAAGTCCCTCCCTAGAAGGTCGTTAGAACGCCCCTCTTCCACGATCGCTCGGATCTCTTTTTGTCCCAGGATCTCGATCTTGTGCCTGGGGTCTTTGGCAAGGTGCTGTAAGGGTGATACCGCTCGGTAGTAATTGATCGCCGATATGCCGGTAACCTCAGAATGGCGCACAAACGCCATGGCGCGCATCACGCCCTCCTTTTGTTTACGTGCCGCACAAATAGATGTAGACAGTTGTGTCAACGCTCGCCTGGAGCGAGAACGACGTGATACTCGTGCCGATCATCAACCACGCATCTGTGAATGACCACGACTCCGGCGAGAGCTCCTTGAACAACTGGACCGTGGCTGCATTCCCAGACACCTTGATGTAAATGTACTGGATGGTACTCATTTGTACCTTGATTTCAGTCTTGGTGCCGGCCGTCAAGGATACAGACGGCAGGATCTGCTCCTCGTCATAACTGCGCCTGATGAAGCGGTCCTCTGCGTCAGCTAGTTGCAGGCCGTTGTTTCTGCGCTTGATTTCCAGTCTGGTTTCCAGCATTTACCCCTCCAGGCGGGACGGCCTTAGCCTTGGCCTCCGCCTCTGTATCCATCTGTTCCTTCATCCAGTCCAGGATGCGCTGTCGCTCACCCTCAACATCCTCGATCCCCATCGCTTTCAGATAGCCCTCGATACTGATACCGAATTGTCCCAGGCGCTCGATCATCTCGCGGTGGCGAACCTCCTGATCTAGCGGGATCATCTCTGGCCAGCGCTGCATTATCTTTGTGGTCATGATCTGCCTGGGCGTGATCTCAGGAACGGGAAACTCGACGCTATCCCTCTTGGATACAATGAGTCGCAGTGCAGCCTTATCCGCCGAGGTCTTGGCGTCTGCAAAGTTGGAGCGGGCCGTAACGGCGTGAGCGATAGATGTCCACATGCGCTGTGCGATCGCTGGCCCTGTGATGCGCCCCGAAGATGTATCATCTAGGCCAAATACGGCAGGACTGATCCGGGACACCATCATCCAGAAGTCTAGCAGTGTCTTGGGGAACCGGGAGAGCTCCTCGGGGAGATCTGGCGTGGGCATCTCCTTCGCCTCCGGCTTGACTGAGCCGCCCTGCATCGCTCGCGAGTTCCCCAGGTCCACAATACGCAGAACGACCTGGCCGTCAGCCGTGACCTTACGCATGCTGGGGTTTCTGGTGATGTCGGTCCCCAGCAATACACCAGGTAGGGACTTGCGCACTACGTCCGCCAGGTCCGCTGTCCGTGCGTTTACCTCTTCCACAAGCTCGGTCTGCCCCTCGACCAGGCTGTCCCCCCACAATTCCTTTGTGGTACGTTCGTGCGGAATATAGAAGATCGGCACAAAGCCGAGCGGGTTCTCGCCGGCCAACGTCCAGGCATCGTCCCCGATCTTCATCTTCACAACTCTGTCATTCACGGTGATCCGGTATTCGGAGTCAGTCCAGTGCTCCATGTAGAGGGCCGTTGGCGACGCCACCTCGATACCGTACTTGGCCATGGCGTCCTCGGCCGAGATCTCGTACCCGACATAGCACTCGAGCAGTTTCCATGGATTGAGCCAGTCGGCGCGGGGCATGATGTGGCCGGGATTCTTGATTAGCCGTATGGCCGTGCCATACGGGAGCTCTATCTCCCACGGCTCCCAGGAGACTTTTAGCACGGTGCCGCCGTAGATCATCATAGACAGAAGCGCCTCCTGCTGGAGGGGGCCTCCGTGACTTGGGCGCCACACACCCTCGTTGATAAGGTTCTCTAGGGCCTCGGCGTTCTCGGTTCCTCGGTCCACGACTGATTGCACAAAGAGCGGGTCGTCTTGGTCGGGCATCCCCCTAACCAGGTCCCGGTGCACGGTGCAGGCCAATTCCACAAGGTTGATGTCAAGCGGAAACTTTCTGACCTTTTCGCCCGTTTCACGATCCCGTGTAGGCATGGTGCCATCGAGCTTGGTTCCGTCGAACCATTGCTCGTACTGCTGATATTTCAGGCGCCGGGATTGCCACTCCGTGCTTTCCCAAATATCGCGGTCTCGTGCCATAGGCCTCCCGAAAAAGAAAAACGCCACCTCGATTGAGGTGGCGTTGGTACACCAAATCTTGGGGTTTCTGTTGTACAAGTGAGTATGGGGCGTGCCCCCTGGGAGCCAGTTATTCCCCGGCTGGGGCTCCTCCGCGCATCGCGGCGGCAGCGCATGGGATGCCTGTTACGGAGTGCCGGGCCAGATGCTGCCTGCACAGGGGCACATTGGCAGCCCACGCCCCATACTCACTTGTTAAACTGCAATTTGTCGTCGTAGAGCTACATTTCGTAGTCGTCCGGGAGCTCGATCCTGATATACATGTTCCCGTTCTCGTCTTTGACCACCGTCCCGCACGTGACGGTCATGTGCGCAGTGCGGAACTCGACCTGCGTTCTGTTACAGAAAAGGATGTGCTTCGACCGCATTCTGCCGAACTGGTCCTTGTACCAGATCAGCAGGCGGCCATCACTGTCCACCTGTACGCCTGGTTGTCCCTCATGATATCTCATATTGTGTGCCTTGTCAAGACCCCTCTTTGATCTTGCGACCCTCAAAAAGTGGCTTGATGCAAGTATGGAAGAACTTGCCAGCAGACTCTGCGACCATCATGCCCTCAAAGTACTCCCTCGGGGCGTCGTAAACGTAGATGTCGCCGCTGTTGAACTCGACCACAAGGACACCGTCCCACCCGGCAGACCGAATCATGGATGACGTTACTTGTGTTCGCTCTATTTCGAGTGCTGTAGTCATGACAACCTCCTGTGTCTGTCTTCTGTGGCGGCGTTCTCTCCCTGGAAAACGCGGCTGCGGTACAGTTTATTGAGGGCCCAGTCGCGGAAATTCCACTCCAGGGCACCAATCAGGGACACCACAATGTGCTTATGCAAGGCGCGCATGGCGGTCGTCACCGACTTGCGTAACTTCGTCATCCACGAGGACCGGAACGGGCTGCCCATCTTCTCCCTCCTCCCATTTGTAGGTCGCCATAAGACGCTCCCAAAACGCGTTCTCCTTCTGAAACGCCATACACAGTACGAGTAGGCAACATATCAAGTCGTCTGCCCTGGTCCTCTTGGACACGTCAAAGATTCTGGCCTGATGCCACAACCCCTTGATGTACGGCCATGCAAATTGCGCATCCCGCATCAACTGAGTCAGAATCGTCACCGACCAGCGCTTGGGGACGATGGTCCCGCTGAAAAAGATTGGCTCGACTGGCCAGTTGAAGTCGCCACCAAAGGCGCCCTCCAGATCGTCGAACGCGGTCTGTACGTTTCCAGCATCATAGTAGCCCGATCCCCGATACTTGAGCATCATTGCCTTCATCTTGTCGATCCAGGGCGTGTAAGATCCATCCCCGTCGATCCAATGAAGGGCTACCAACTTGGTACCGTGCCTGCGCATCAGGAAGTCAGTGACGTCAGCCACCATCACAACAGGAACATTCATGGTGGACTGAGATGCGATGACACTCAGGCCCGGGTCCCCAAAAACGACGTAGCCGTGTCCGGGCTCGTACTCCATCTCGTACGCGCGCAGCCCCACGACGTCGTCGTGCCTACCGAACTCCTCTGCATAATTGTCCATTTCCTGTGTTCGGCAACGTTCCAGAAGATGCTCGCTGATCCCCATGCCAGAGAAAGCGGCCGACATCATACCGCCATGCCAGCGATCTACCTCCAGGCCGCTCATCACACGGGACTGTTTCTCTAGCTGCCACTTGGTCACATAGATGTTAGCACTAGAGTCCTCGCCCTCGAGAACCAAAACATCCTTCGCGCCCTTGTCGATAAGGTCCTGATACTTTCCCATCAATGCAGACAGTTCCGGGTTGGGTCCCGGGTTCGTGATCCAGGTCACCTTGCCCCATCTCAGGGCTCCTGTACTCCGTGTGCCACGAAGACGGGTGTATAGCGCGGGCTCGGCCGCGGAAATCCCCGCCAGAAGCTGCGCTTCGTCACAGTTGATCCAGTCCTGCTCAGAGCCCAGGATGCCCGTGGCGTCCCTACCCACAGTTTGGCACATAAGCTGTGACGGGTATCCATCATAGACCTCAATTGTGATTAAGGGATACGGTCTTTGCACCCACAGCGAGTGCGCCCCCCTCGAGGGCTTAATAAATCGCCTGAACAGAGACTTGTTTGCGCACCACTTCTCGATCTCTCCCAACATTAGCTCGGCCTGGTAACCAGTGGGGGCCACGTTCAGAGCCCGAAACCCTGGGTACATCGCGCAGTACGATAACATCGCGATGGCCAGGCTACACGTCTTGCCACTACCCGCTCCAGCGATGGCAAGACCCAGGTTAATGTCGGGAGAAATAAACCTGTTGAGCCAGGGCAGCATCAAGAACCCATGCCGTAGCAAGAATACCGGGTACCCGTTGTAATGCTCGGCTTCGTCCCACTCCACCCGCAGTGTAGTGGGGACATCCCCAAGCACAACCTCGAAATCTGTGTCCGGCTTGCCGGCCTTCTGCCATGCATCATGCAGAAGGTCGTACTGCTCCACGCGATCTTCCGGCGTAAACCGGGTACCGCTGTTTGGCAGCCTGAAGAAGCGCTCTGTGAACAGGCTCAAGTTGCCTGTTTTCAGGGCCTCGTCAAAGACGTGCTGCTCCTCGCGTGTTAGTTCTGCCATATTATGTTACAGCCAAGAGACCTCCCAATGCACATCGGCGGCCGCCTCTTCGATCCACTTCATCGCCCCTTCCGCGGTGTCATTGACCGGCCCCTCGTCGGGAGGGGGTACCTCTGGGATATCCGGGATCTTGATACTCGCTGCAATGATGCCCAGCGCACCAAGGCTGAAACCCTTTAGAAACTCACGTCTTTTCATTTCTCTACCAGTCCCCCCTCTTCGTACAGAATGTGCGTGGCATGCTGCGTACCCCGGAGCCGCCAGCGCCAATCATCCCCCTCATGCTTCAGGAGTTCCAGGTTGTGTTTGGCGGCCGGGCAGTCTCTACGGGTCCCCAGCTTGTGGTCCTGATGGAACGCCATGTGGGCTGGGGTGATATCCACCACGGGATACCCGGACTCGAGTGCGATGCACATCAGATCGGTGTCCCAGGCATACGCAGCGACGGCATACGGCGGGATTCCGGCATCCCAGATCGGTCCCCGCCAGCAGAAGTAGTCCATGCCAGAGGTGGGATGCAGGCGCAGGGAAGGCCGGGACTTTAGCAGGGTCACCATCTCCGCCTCCTCGAGGTCGGTTACGTCTATGTTCACATCGACGTCCCAACGTTGCCCCGTGATCATGAAGACTGGGAATTGGTCGGCGACGTATTCTACCGCGTCAATGAACGCAGTGGTGAGGATGATGTCGGCATTGACGTAGCAACAAAACGGCTGTGTAGACATCTCCTCGGCCAGGCGGAACATCTCGTCTACTCGAGGGCGGCCGTATACCGTATCGACTACGGTGCATGGCCAGTTGTCAGACTTGAGCTCCTCGCGGTCGATCTCCGACCCGAAGATGATCAGATCGGCAGTGGGGTCGATACGCCCCCAACTTTCGATGGCGTTGTGTTGCGGCACCCCCACTTCCTTGCAGGTCGTGAAAAACGTAATCATGGCAATATACCTCCTGTTTTGTTAGGGTTATTGTCACCACTCCGCATGTTCATGTGTCTTACTCCCTTGGCCTGAATGTATGCAGAAGCCACTTGTGATAAGGGCACCCCAGATACTCACACACGCGCTCGATTTGTTTCTCTGTGTCGGTTAAGAAGTCCTCGTACCTGACATGTAGTATATCCCAGTCGGCCTCCAGATACTTGGCAGCCATATCGTAGTATCTGGTGTGCGCTCCTCGATATTCGTTCGGCGTCATTGCGGAAGGGTGATTCCTGTATATCGTATCCGCCGATCGGAAGATCACTATTGCCTTCCTGGGTTCAAACCACGGGTAGATCCAGGGTAGCTTGACACATTTGAAGACCTCGACGCCGTGACTCCTGGCCATATCGGCAAGGGGCTGGCCGATGGCACTGTTAGGCCGCACCGGGGCGACCGGGATCTTCTGCACGTCGAAATTGCCACCAGAAGCCATCCAGAAAGCCCTGCGCAACGGCAAATACTCCCAAAATCCGTACCGGTTGTTGTGGTCTGCGGGCTTGAGGCCGTCAGCCGGCCCGGGCGACAGGCCCGTAGCCCTGACTACCAACTCTGTAAGGAATGATGTGCCAGAATTGGCTATGCCCGCAGTAAAGATTTGGGGGAATAGTTTCATTGAACCTCCGGCGCGTGCGAGGGGCGCCTCCATGCGTACAGGTCCCTGGTATTTCCCAGATCAAGCCAGGAGTAACCGGTCTCGGCCAGATAGTCCGTGATGGTTTCTATCCCCGCATGCTTGTGCTCGATCAGGAGTGCGGGCTGCACAGTTTTGAGAAATTGCCGGCCTCCTTGCAGGACCCTCAGTTCCCACCCCTCCACATCTATTTTCACAAACGACACCGAGGTGCAGCCGAGCCTGTCTAACGTTGTCACACGCACAGAGATAGGATCCCATCCATTGCGCTTTTTGCAAGACGAGAGCCCGGATTGATACCTCTGTGGATGCTGGTACAACTCAATGTCCCCCAGCTTGTCAGACATCCCCATATTGAAGGCCGCCGAACGATCCTGGAGACGGTTGAGCGCGAGGTTTCTCTCTAGCACGGCAAACGGGCCCGGCTGCGGCTCAAACGACCAGCAGGATAGCCCTGGCACAAACACGGGCAGCAAGCTGAACGATCCCGTGCTTGCCCCGATGTCAAGCATAAGCTGAAATTCAGGATTCCGCATGAGACAATTGTAGGCAAATTCGAGCAAGGCCGCGTCGTAGGCCATTGCCTGGCCGCCGCGGGCCGGATAGAGCCAGGCTCCGCCCCACTCGGGCGTCTCCGAGTCTAGCTTGACCTGGTGGCCCGGGAAGAGGAGGCCTCTAAGTGTGGGCGCCTCCTCCGCAGGGCAGACCGCACTCCTAGAGTCCATAAATCTCCTTTCGTTTCTCTAGCCAGTCATCATCGGGAAGAAGGCCCCGCCCAGGCTTCCAATCGACCACGCTTCCCCCCGCAGTGTGAAAGCGGAAGCTGCCGCGGCTTGCATACGGCTGCCCCTCATTGATCCGCTCCGCTACCTTGGCCAATAAGCCAGGGTGCCCCCGGCACCCATGCAGAATAATCGCACGCCCCCGGAGTAAGCCCCCGAAATTCGCCTGGGTCAGGTAGTTTTCCCCTATTGTAGTGAAGCGTGCGCCACTGTAGTACAGCGCCCGCCTCAACGAGGGCTGACAGGCATGTGCGCCATGCCCAATCGTCTCATCAGGCCTTTCAGCAATCCATCGCTCCTGCCTGTCTCCCCAGTCACCAAACAACGCGCGTGTCTCGGGGGTCCACCTCCACAGTATCACGCCCGAATTGAGGGTGGGGAATGCCAGGGGGACATCCTCAAGGAAGGCGCCTCTCCGGGCGATGCCCTGATGTATAGCCAGGTCAAATTGCTCCATTAACCGAAACATGTCATCCAGGCTGTCGTCTACGTAGGTGTCGGCGTCCAGGTGGAGATTGATGTCGTACGGCGATCTGGCCAGGCACCTCACCCGATCCAGATGAAGCTCGTTGTGGGGGTACTGATCATTGATCGACTCGTAGCGCATGACCTGGTTAAATGGAGTTGAGCCAACATCATCGTTGCAGAATAGCGTGGCCGGCATATCTGGATGGAAACGCCGCAGGCTATTCAAGGAATTTATGGCATGTTTCAGATAATGCCACCCGACTACGAAGTAGATGATGCCTATCATTTGTTTTGCCTGTAAGGAATCGGCCATAGCCGCCCCGGCGTACCAGGGCTCTCCACATCTTCGTTTGAGAGACGCACGACATTCGTGAATAGCCCCCCTGGCCTGATGCGGTCCAGGACCGCGGTGTTGGGAATGATACAATGTCCACCAATAAAGCCTGGCTGGTGAATGACATGCGGCAGGTTGGGCATTTCATTCACTCTCTGGGCTGTCATAAAGTCGGCTCCGACTTCATCACAGTAGCGCTGCATTTCCTGTGCCCAGGCGACCAGAATGCCAGTGTACGTAGTTTGGAATAGCTTACCTAGCTCTAGGGAGATGGCATCTTTCATCACGGTTACCGTGAACCCTGCCTCTATCAGGGAGGTAGCAGCGTCGTGCGCAGCAGACTCCAGGGGGGCACCAACGAGCTTGGTGAAATCATGCAAATCCTTCACAAGCTGCCCGTGCCGACCGCGGACTGGGCTGTACGCCATTAGGCACGTCGTGCGGCGCTGAATCTCCCTCGTTGTACCCGGAAGAACCGTACTATGAATGATGCACGTCCCGGGACTGTACTCCTCGATGTACCCGAGAACAGCCTCGTTAAAACCCTCCAGGTCGCCCGGGAAGCAAATGTGCAAATACTCACATGTCCCCTCGTGCCTGTCCTCGACATCTACACCCATAACATCATTGCGATGCAAGACCAGGCACTCCAGAATCGCACTGCCGACCTCTCCCAGGCCCACTACGATGTGCCTTACGGCGCCTGCTACAATGTGTGTCATGCCATCTTCTCCTTTACTTTGTCATAGATCCAGGCATACGTGCGCTCCATGCCCTCCTCCAGCGATACCTGCGGCTCATACTTGAGCTCGCGGCGCATCAAAGATAAGTCTGCGTTTCTTCCCCTGACGCCCTGCGGCTTGCTGATGTCGTGCTCCAGGGTCGCCTTGTCCTCAATGCCCGCGCACCTGGCGGCGATCATGGCAAGCTCGTCCACCGACACCGATCGGTCGGTCCCGATATTCATAGGGGCCCCGAAGTCAGACTGCATGAGGGCCCAGACCATCTCCACGCAGTCGTCGATGTAGCAGAACGACCGCCGCTGCTGGCCGTCGCCCCAGATCGGGATGTGGTACTCGCCCGTAATAGCCGCCTTGGCCATCTTGTAGCACATAGCCGCCGGTGCTTTGACCCGGTTGTCGTTATCTGCGTCCCAGGCCCCCTCGGGCCCGAAGACATTGTGGAAGCGCGGGATACGAACCTCCACATGGCTGGCCTTGACGTCGCCGCGCATGTACATGTAGAGACTCTCGGTGAGTAGCTTCTCTCTTCCGTAAGCGTCTTCCGGGTGCCCGTCCCAGGCGTCGCCCTCTTGTAGAGGACGCGAGTCAGCGAACATCTGCCGCCGCACTGGGTAGACACACGCCGACGACGTGAACAGGAGGCGGCCGGGCTTCTCGTAGTCACGCCAGTTTACGCGCGCAGCCTCAGCCGAGAACAGGCTGATCAACATGTTGTTACGGAAGATGGTATAGTCGTGACTGGAGATAAACCCCATGCCGCCCATATCCGCTGCGAGGCAGTAGGCCTCATGAACACCATCGAACGCCTGGACGACGTTGGGGAACTCCCGGAGGTCGCAGTTCCAGTTGAAGAAATTGGGGCTGCACTCGTAGCCCTCTGGCTCTTTCCAGTCCACGCCGATCACGTAGCGCCCCTTCTCCTGAAGAAAGCGCACCAGGTGGTGGCCAATGAACCCGGCTGCGCCTGTCACAAGGGATACGACAGAGTTTTCGTCAAATGTCTTCATTTGTCCTCCATTTATAAAGTAGCTCTGTTTCCAGGAGCAGGATCGCTATACATGAATGCGGGTCTAACACCTGCCCGCGGCGCACCATCCAACCGGCGTCACCAATAGGGATACCGCCTACAGAGCTTATAGCCTCTGACGGTACGAACTTTGCTGGCAGGCTGACGCGGCAAGTATAGACGCGCACCTTGTCTCTGCGCCAGGATGTGTCGATGTACCAATCCCCAAACTCCTCCCAGTCCTCGCCCCGCAGGCCAACCTCCTCATGTAGCTCACGGGCCGCCGCATCAACGTACGGCTCACCGGCATTGATATGGCCAGCAGGAAGCTGCCACACCGCATGATGGGGGCCCTCTTTATACTGGTGGATCATGATGATCTTGTTATCTGTCGTCATGGCGGCGATCATGACGACATCCCCGCGACTGGCGTGGTAATAGTCTGCGTTAGTGTCATACCACACACGCACCCAGGGTGTTTTCAGGATCATTATGACACAGCACTAGCAAATGCGGTCGCCATCAGCTTGGCGTCGTCCAGTGTCCGCGCTACAAAGCCCACAGGGAGACTGAGATCCTCCTCTGGATGTTCGGCCAGGTACTCGTCTGTCCACCCGGAAGTAGCGCAAACGTGGCCGGGACCGGTGACCTCATCGCCGATCCCAAACCCGCAGATGGCACGGTGCGACCAACCGTACCACCTTTGCTCGCGCTCACAAAATCCGATAGAGCACGTGCGCCCTCGACCATCGTTAGCGTCCGGGATGGGCGGGTCTCGTGGCTCTGGCTTGATGCCGCGCTGCACGATCAAGCGATGGGCAGCTACGCTATCCCCAATATAATGGCCCTCGGGGGTATACGCAGACTTGATGGTCACCTTGTCACCGCCATCAAAGGCAACCTCTTCAGTCCTGACCTCGTAGCCCGCCTTGTACTGGCGCACCCTTAATACCCTTGTGTCCATTAGTCCGCCCAATCATGCACCATAACCGGGTTATAGCACGAGCCCGGGAAGATGCCGCGGCCACAACGGACGCGCACCTCTTGGCCGGCAGATACCAGGCCAGCGCCAACTGTAAAGGCAAACGGCCTCTCGCGATAGCTCGTGGCCACATCGACCTGGTCGTAGCGCCAGCCAGCCGACGACACCTGCGTCACGCGGCCGGCGATTAAGACCTTACTGGCGGCAGTCATGTCAATCAGCAAAAAGAGGATCACCAAGGCGAGAAATACTACACCAGAGAACATGAGCACCCTTGTCATTTTTAGCCTCCAAAACGAATCAGGGCGGGGATCTTGTTGGAATCCAAGAACCCCCACATGTCGATCACCGTTTTCCCAGAGAGGTCCATTTCCTCGAGAGCATGATAAGCCTCCCAGGGTGTCATGAGCACCAGTACGTCGCACATATCGACTACTTCATCGAGGGACGGCACACGATCACTGGTGGGGTCATGGTACCACACCACGGCCGCTGACGGGAGCATCTCGCCCAGCTTGATGCCGGGCGACTCCTCCATGATATCCACGCCGGGTTTGTACGTCAGGCCCAGGATCCCAATTCTGGAGCCGTAATGCCACACCTGCGCAGCGAGCCAGTGCGCCATCACATTCGTGAACGCCTCCACGCCGCCGATCAGGACGGCAGGCGTATCTGTGATGCCCGCATGCGCAGACAGGGCCCGGCAATCGCGGGGGAAACATGGCCCCCCAGGCCACACACCAGGTGAGAAGTACCTATGCCCGATGCGGGAATCGTCCCCAATCGCCCCCAGGACATCCCCCGCGTTTGCTCCGGGTGTATTGTGACAGATCATCGCGACCTGGTTGGCAAGCTGAATCTTGGTGACCACTGACACATTGAGCGCGATCTTGGCCACCTCGGCGCTCGCGACACTCATAAAACGGAACGGCACGAAATTGTCTTCCACATCGACGATACTGCGATAGTACCGCGCCACGACATCGCTGGCCCGCTCCGTGTCAGCGCCGATCATGACCATGTCCGGGTGCCTGAAATCTCGGACGATCCGGCCCTGCGCCACGAACTCTGGCGAGTAGGTAATGCCCCACTCTTCACCCAGTACTCCAGCGGCCCAAGCGGACAACGCAGTAGCGATCTCTCCGTTGACGGATCCTGGCATAACAGTGCTTACGATGTTGACGACCTGATACTCAGAGTTCTTGCACATGCCTAGCCCGATACGCTCGCACGCGTCAAGGATGAACGCGTTACTGAACGACCCGCCACGCTTGCTGGGCGTCGGAACAATCACATTGATCAGTTCGCCCCATGAGCAGGCCTCGGCGATGTCCGTAGTGGCTTGCAGTTCTTTGCCGCCGTACTCAGCTACCAGATCAGTCACGCCTGGCTCCATCGTGTCTACGTCGCCGGCATTGACCCTGTCCACCATCTCTTGATTGATATCTGCACAAAACACCTCGTGCCCGCAGTCCGCAGACACCGCAGCCAGGGGTAGCCCCAGCCGGCCACAGCCACCCACGTACACTACCTTCATCAGTCTTCCCTCCTGGTTTCGACTAGGTCGCTCTCGCGCACGACGCCCCCCTCGATGAAGAATGCGGCGCGCCACTCGATCTCACACCCCAATAACAGCGCTACTCGGTAGGCATAGTATGCAGGGTTTGCGCCGTGCGGTGCGTCTATGATCGCCCTGCCGTCGATGTACATGACGGTAACCCCATCAAAGAATACGAACACATCGGGGCCATCCGTTGTGACCTCCGCTATCTCCTCCCCGTTGATTGTATGGATCTCAGTCTTCATAGCTGATATGCCAAGAAGAACCCATTCCCCACCTTGCTGTCCGGGTCCTCCTCCATGATCAGGTCCCAACCTGCCCAATAATCAATGGCCTCTTTCAGAAACTCGGGTGTGAACTTCCACCAGTGACCATACGGGCCCCCGACGCAGGGCTGCGTGTCCGCAGGCGGTACATTGTCGTGGCCCCATCCGTCCTCGTACGCGCGCTCGATGCGCTCCATGGTGAACCATTCTAGAGGTCGTTTATCGGTCTTGAGTTGATCGTGGTGCGGGACGATCATCAGGAAGTAGCCGCCAGGCCTCACGACACGTTGCCACTCATACCATGCCCGAACCGGATCTGGTACGTGCTCCATGACATGAGAGGACACTACATAGTCCACCGTGTTGTCGAAGAGGGGAATGTAGCCGGCGCGACCATGTAGATGGCAGAACCCTCGATGGCCGCTCTTGTCCGACTCATTATAGTAGTGGTCCTCCGCCCAGGCCGGCGACACGTTGATGCACGCCTTCAGAAAGAACGAGTTGCCGTCAGGGTGATCGGAATTAGCACCGCCGAGCTCAACGCCCTTCATGCGCGGGTCACCGACAAGGTCAAGCGTTGGTTGATGTGGCCTGTTCATCCTGTCGTCGAGTCCTTTCCAGCCATGGAGCCGAATAGGTTCGCGGGTACATAAACCTCCTCGGCATTCCCGTCGCTCTCTGCCTCTAGGATATCCATCGTCTCGTCCGGGGTAAGCAGGAACCCAACTAGCTCTTTGGCCCGCACTGCGTACCATCGAAGCTCGCCATTGACCCGGACCCAGATATCGATAGAGGTGCCATTCTTGCGAAACCCGATCTCGCCCCTGGTTCTCGTGCACGTCAGAAACCCACTAAGCCTCCATGGCCGCAGCTTAAACACTGATCGCCTCCTCCGGATTCTCGTACCCATCAAACTCCTGATGATAGCCGATCTCGCCGGCGTCCAACTGTCTTACGGCCTCGTCCCTGGACAACTGTGCCACCCCAAGGATCTTCGCCTTGTCCCGTCGGCTAATCGAGCCGTCGCCGAATATCCCTGTCACCCTTACGTCCGGGAGAATGGCGGAGTAGAAACAGGCAGCCCTCAGCCGCTGTTGCGTCCAGTGGTCCCCATACCCCCACCTACCCCACGGAAGAGACATATCTGCATGCGCAGGCAGGAACTTTTCGTAGAACGGGTGCCATTCGTACCCGATGGCCGCGAAGGCAATAGGCGTGCGGGCGACACACGCCCCGTGTACGAATGGCACCTCTACAATCCCCCCTGGGCCACGGGGGGCATCGTCGGGAGGAGGGTCGGGGTGTCGGGCCACCCGTAAGCCTACCTGGCCCAGGACTTTCCCGTTCCACATCTCCGTGTTGTTCAACTTTATTGCCGCAAGTAGCTTTTCTAGCCAGCCCGCGGCGGCGATCATATCCGAGTCAAACTTGATCCCCACCGCTTTCTCGTTGAGCATATCATCTTCCCAGGGGCGCCACCCGGTGTTTACCCCCCGAGAGATGCTCATCGGCTCCGGGATGCGCAAGGCGTAGAACCCGTTGGTGCACCGTAGCCATTCCCAGCACCGGGTGTCTGTGGATCCGTTGTCCACCGGGACGATAACATGTGGAGGCCTTACCTGCTTGCGCAATGTCTCGAGGACGCGCTTGACACAATGGTGGCGTCTATTCTCGGCGGTGTTGAAAAACGGAACGGCGACAACCCCTATCACGAGTTCGCCACCTCGACCAACCACTTGCCCATAGCGGCCGGAATCTGAACGACCAGGTCCCTGTGAAGTCGAACAACCGCCTTGATGCGATCCTGTTGCATCTTTGTGAATGGCGGTTTCTTGATCATCTTGCGGGCCTCGTCCAGGTCTATCACGCCCGCCTGGGCCAGCGCGGCCACTCCCTGATAGAGCAGTCCGAGACCCATGTTGTTGATCGCCGAGGCAGAGATGGCGACCTCTTCCACCGGGGGGATCGCGCGTTCTGTTACAGAATCTGCAAATTCGGCACCTACGTTACTCTTTTTCATTTAATTGCTCCTGTAGGCGTAGCATGGCTGCGCGCTGCTCGTGGTTCTGGCGTGTCAGCCTCGCAAGTAGCTCCTCGTACTCGTACACCATAGCGCCGGGCATACGCTCGCCTTTCTGTAACAGAACGGCCCAGTGCGACACATACGACGCATCGTAATTCGGTGTACGGAACATGCCATATCTGGCAAATTCCCGCATCCAATATGCAGTGGGGCGCGAGTTGACGTGGGTGGGCTCGGTGTAGTCCTGGGGGTTACTGGAGAAGAGGACGTAATCGGCGCGCTGAGACATTAGGCCAATAGCGTTTTTTGCCGCAGCCGGCAGGAGGTGCTCGACGACCTCGATGCACACGACCAGGCTAAAACGGTCGAGCTCGTGCGCATAGGTTTCGGGGTTGCTGGCGTCCCCTCCCCACACAAAATCCTGGTACTCGTCCGGCACACACTGAATAGCATGATTCGAGACATCAAACCCGAATGCTCGCACCCCCCTCTTTCGGAGGGCTGCCACCAGCATGCCCATCGCACACCCAACGTCCAACACTGTCTCCGGGCCAACGTCGGTCACGATCCGGTCTGCTATGGCATCAAAGAACGACAACCAGGGCTCCTCGTATTGATAGGGCCGCTCCCCGAGTCCGTGTTGATAGTAATGGTTCAAGTACAGATTGTCCAGACGCCCTCGAAGATTAGTCATGCGCGAAAAACTCCACTATCCCTTTTGATGTAGCATCCAAAGATACTGTTGGCGCGATCTCCCAGATCAGCGATATGACAAGGAAGAGTAATGCAAGGCCCAGACCCGGCAGAAACAACATGGCAAGAAGCGACTGGGCGTTGTGCTTTTTGTCGTAGGCTCCGAATGCAACGCCGCTTATAAAGCCCCAGAAGAAGATGTACACACCGACAAGAATCTCAGACATCTACCCTGATCCAGCTAGTACCCACTTTAGGGTTGTTACTCTAAACTTCTTCCTTCCCCAATCCAAGTAGATGGGGCCTCCGTCCATCGCCCAATGAAGAATATCAGACGTCAACAGCCCCGCAACCAACCCTATCGTCATCTCTGTGGAAAGAGGCCATTGCACACTAAAAATCCTTAGACATGCATGTATGTAAGCCACCCTGCCGGCGGTCCCCACCACCGGGAAATGGGAAAGTACGTGTCTGTGCCGACAAACCCGGGCATAGGGATCCCAAACCGCCAACCACAGATACCCGACGACGGGGAGCCACTTGATGAGCTTTCTCTCCCCATGGTGAATAATGATCTGGTCAATCTGGTCAAGGTCCGGCCCAACGAAGATTCCCAGAACGCACCCCGCCGCTGCAAAGAGCCCGACCCAGGGATCCACCATCGCGGCGACGAGCAATCCGGTAGGGATTGCGGCCAGGAGGGAAGCCGCTGCATGGGCTTTACCATCCATCTACCATCTCGTACTTCTCCAGAAACTCATTTGAGCTCATCCTCCAGAGCGCCCAGGTATGGCTCTAGCCCATATCCCAAATGCTGGTCATGGGCATAGTTCAATAGGTCCTCGGCCGCCCTCCGCAGGCTCTTTTTGCGCCGGGGAAGAAAACCCACCAATCGCCCGAGGAAGTAGTCGTCCGCGAGTACCCTTAGCCCGATCAACCCAAAGGCCAAGATCGCCACCTTCACCGTGAAAACCCCCCACCCTGGGCCGACCATCTCCACCCCGCATACGCGAACTACCGCCCCCTGCAACATCCCCAGCAGAACCAGGATAACCAGTCTCGTTATAGACTCCCAGACGAAACGCATGTCATCCCCCATGCGAAAACAGGCGCGCCATTGCCGGAAAGCAATGACATGCCTGCCCCAATAGATGAAACAAGGACGCGCCCATATTTCTATTTTAGCGCAAAAACCATAGCTGTCAAGGGGTCAATTCAAGGGTACGATCTGCTCCTCCCGCAATTCGAGGTCGTGCCGCTGCTCGTTGCAACTGGAACAGCGAATGATCCCCGCCCGCCCCGGAGAGATGTTGTCGTACGACTGGTCCATCAGGTGGCCCGTCTCATCGAAACGCGTGACAGCCCAGCCGATCACCTGCCGCTTCAGATATACACCACAAAGAGACCCGCAATGAGGACAAGCAGGAAGCATACCAACCTCCCCACAGACCAAGAGGGCGCCCACGAGCCCGTCCGATGTGTGCGTAACTCCGTGGCGCCCTCACCAGCATGTCTGATAAGCGCTTCAATGATACCACGGGAGAGGCAGGCAGTCAAGAGGCCAATTGGCATGCCCAACCTTAATGCGCGCGCCAGTCAGAATAGGTAGTAGTAATGACTGTAGATGAAGGTGGGGTCGCATCTACAACAAAATCATATAAGGAGGCAGGGGCAATGTCAATCGTAGACCTGGATCAAGACAAGCGCGCAGCATTCGCAATGTACTTTTACGGCCATCGCGCGAGCCTGAATAAGGCCCTTGCAATGGCGGGGCTCTCTTATCTCGATCAAGAGGCCGCTTTGTTCGTTCGTCCTAATATGCCCATCAATGCCGAGATTCTCGACAATGGGGATATTATCATTCGTAGGCGCTGGCAACGACCAGTGCGCTAGTATAAGGAGAATAAGATGCACAGCTATGGCGACGATCACAACCCGATGCTCCGTATCCTGCTCATTGCACCGTTCGCGGCAGCAGTCGTCATGTTGGGGATGTATCTGATCCCCACCATCAGCACCATTATGGCGACACTCACCTCGTTCTAGTCTCTATCACCCATCCTTGTGGCAGCCTTCGGGCATTTGACTTGGATGGGTGCAGAGCATAGCACATACAACTGTGTATGTGCTGCGTTCTGCACAATATCATATAGGAGGAAGATCATGAAGACAACAGTATTGGTATTCAAGAACGATGCAGGGGACATCATCATCATTCGTAGCCGCTTCTCCTTGAGCGAGGCCGATCCCGCCAAGCTCTCGCCGTTCGAGCGCTGTGTGGCAGCAAAGGCCAGGGAGAAGGGGCTGCACGTAGAGATTGGGGAGCTCACAATCCCCAGCCCCGCATAACAATATACACCTGGCCCTATCCAGCATAGGGCCCAGGTCAGAATTGTCTATATGCAAATGTAGACAGTTCTGACCTGGGAGCGCTCCGTTGTGGAGCGCCTATATATGCTCTCTCTTCAGAGGGCAGGAGGTTATTAGCATGAACGCCATCAAGTTTGACGGGCTGCTCTTTCTCAGTATCGACAAGCTGGCAGCTTACATCGGCCGTCGATATGGTTATCTGGCAGGCGTGCCAGAGGATCACCCTCAGATCGCTGTTGTGTCTGCTCTGCACGGGCTCAGCGAAGAATACTTCTTTGATCTCGAGGGCATAGCTGTGCAGAGGCCAAGGCACGACTGGCCAGAAACCCCGCAATGGGCCAAGGATATGGCAGAGAGCTACGGCTACCCACAACCCTCTTATGAGGAGGACGACATAGCCGATGGGCAATGCACTATGTGGGACTAACAACTAAATAGAGGGCCCTGTACTAGCAGGGCCCCAAACCAGAATTGCCTATATGCAAATGTAGACAATTCTGGTTTGGGATGCGGGGGTAATAGTGCCCCCACATGTTAATGGGCCATTGCTGAGAGCCCCGCGAGAAGCCAAGTCAGGCTACATACCTTGGGCTTGCCCTCCGTATAAGTAGCTGCCGTGCGACCAACACGGTACTGGCGTAGCAGGAGACGTCCTGCGCGGGCTTCTCAGCAGTGGCCCATTTTTCTATAGGAGGTGTATAGGAAGTGCGCAATGGAAAGGCCGCAGTATATATCGTGCTTGCGGCGAGCCTGGTTTGCGCAGGGCTCGCCTCGCCCCTGATCCTGGAGGCGCTGGAGTTCATCGCCCAAGTCCTATGGTACATGTTCCTGGGGCCTATTCAGTAGAGGAGGAATCCGATGATCGAAAACGTGTACGGCAACCCCTGGATCCACATGATCAATCAGGCCATCCTGGCCAACCCGGCGCCCCTCGTGGCGCCCCCGTCCCACACCAAGGGCGTCTGCCCGCCTTACTCTGGGCCCTCCAAGAGGACCCGGGCCAAGCGTGCGGCCAAGCGTCACCCGCGCCGCGGCACAGGGAACTGCGGTAGGCAGCGCTCATGATCACCCTCGAGTATCAGTTCAAGTCGGATGCCGAGAGAGACTTTCTGGCCAGCTACATCTTCAACCAGGCCCTCGGCATGAAGGAGGTGGCAAAAGAGGCCGTCCTCCCAGGTGAGCGCGAGAAGCTAGAGAACAAGGCGCAGGCCCTGCGCCGGCTCGCGGTCGCGATCGACAACACATAGGGGTTCCAGCTTGGGCGTCGTATCAAAACATCTTACACAGCACAAAAGAATAGCCTGCTGGCGGGCATTGTACACCAGCGCCTAACTGGTTGAAATAGACCAGACGAATCTGTAACCCGTCTCGTGGCGGGTGTGGCCTCCCAGCGGTTTGGGCGGCCGAAACGCGTAAGCTCGGCGGGGGCTTACGCAAAAACCTTAAAGCCTCTATAAGGTTTTTGCGTGTGCCCCGGCTACGGCTCGAGGCGCCAATCTTCCGTGGAGGTAGGTTCGATGGGTATGTACTGCGACGTTTATGGGGTCGAGGTCAAGATGGCCGGCCTGCTCGCCGTTGCCGCTGACGAAGTCGTGGGTGGCGATGACTGCGGGGTCGTTGTCATCTCACGCGAAGACGCCATGGAGATCCTGTCCGTGATGCGTGGCGAACTGCTGAACGGCTGGGCCAACAAGGCCAACGTTTACAGTGGGGACGCCCCGCTTTCGGGTGTTCAGGATATCCTTCACTTCGCCGGTGATGTGGTCGCATTCAGGCAGCTCCTGCTATGGGTAGCCTATGAGAAAGGAGAAGAGGAGCTAGTGTTCGCCTGACAATCAAATAGCGCAAGTTCCAGCCGGGGCTTGCGCAGAGCTCACTCTCACAAGAGGGTGATCTCTGCGTGTGCCCCGGCTACGGCTCGTGGCACCAATCTTCCGTGGAGGTAAGTTCAGTGTCTCAGTCCAAGTTTTCTCTCGCGTTGGTTGCGCTCTTGAGCGTGGCCCTCGGGGCCGTCCTGGCCCTGCTGATCGCTCGCCCCGCAGCCTCCGTGGCTGCCCCCCAGACCTCTGGCCCCGCGGCCTCCGTGGCTGCCCCCCAGGCCTCTGGCCTGTTGTCCCAGTCCGAGATGGAATCGCTGGCTGCCAATCGCGTGGAGTTCGTGCGTGAAGATGGCGCCCGCTGCACCATTCTCTCCAACGGCGAGCTCGACTGCGAGTGCTGCCAGTGCCAGCAGGAGGCCGCCCCGTGCATCAATACCACACCTGTGGTTACCGTGTCCGCACCCGTCACGTTCACGAAGGTCGTCACCGTACAACTCCCGTGCAAGGAAGTTGCTACCGAGGACGAAGAGGCGTTCCTGATCGACGATCCCCCGGATCGCCCCGATGATCCCGGTGATGAGCCTGACACGCCCGATGGGCCCGATACGCCTGATGACCCCGGCGATCCCGACACGCCCGATGATCCCGGTGATGAGCCCGACACGCCTGACAAGCCCGACAGGCCAGCCGATGATGGCGACAAGGAGGGCAACGGGAACAATGGCGTGGGGAACGGCTATGACCCGCAGCCCAAGGGTGACCCCAAACCCAACGACACCGGGGACGATATGGGCCCCGGTAACCCAGACAACAAGGGCGGCAAGAAGGACAAGTAAAGGAAAGGGCAATGAAATACAGGACGGCAGCAGGCAGGGCGTTCAAGATCCCGGCCGGCTCCCACGTGCACGTGGAGGTCAGGCCAGATGAAATCATCGTCACCAGGGGGAACGGTGGCGTCGCAAACGAACTCCTGGAGGCCGCAGTCAAGAACGGCATCCAGTACACACCGCAGGGAGACCTGCGCCTTGTTTCGGACACCCTCAGAAGGACCGGGGGCGTCTTTCATCTCAAAGGATAGGAGGCAAGATGGACATCACGAGCATAACGCAAGAGATCGCCGAGGTCGGCCCCGAGACCACTGATTATCGGAACGTCCGCCAGCGCGCGATAGACGCTGGCGCTACCGAGCTCTGCATCATCATCCAGTACAGTAATAACCTCGGTGCTGGTGTGATGCGGTGCCTCGTGGATGGGATCGAGAAGAACGTGCCCGCCCCCATGTGGAAGGCCGTCGAATGGCTGGACGGGTACGTCGTGCGCGACACCCCCGACGAAGGGGGGATGGTGCGGTACGTCGTGGGCCCCGTGGACTTCGAGGACGCGCGGCGCCGCTACAAGGAGGAGTACCGTGCCTAGCTGCTGGTATGACGCGATCCGCGTGGTAGTGCGCTACATCTTTGATGGATACGTGACCGAGATTCACGACACCGATCGCATCGGGGCCAACGAACACATCGAAGACGCCATTAACCGATTCGGCCTCGAGAAGATCGAAGCAGACGTTTACCGGGACGCATCGGGCGGCCTGGTCGTTATCACACAGGAGGCAAGTTAAGATGGCTATCAGCAGGAAAAAGATGATCGAGACGGCCGTGCAAGCGGCCAAGGACATGGGGTGGGAATCGGTCAAATTCGAGGATGACGGCAAGGACGTCATGATCGTTCTCAATGCCCCGGGCGCGGCCGAGCAGATGACCGAGCCATGCCGGCTACCCACGCTGGTCCGGGCCGTGCGCAACGTTGGGCCCGCAGCGGACTACCCGGCCATCGAAGAGTACCCGGTGCGCTACGACGAGAGCATGCCCTACGAAGGCCACGAGGACCCGCGCGAGCAGTACGTCCAGCCAGTAACCAAGTGGGACGAGGTTTACTCGCCCCCAGAGGATCGGCCGGGCGATTACGTAGAAGAGGAGGCATTTCCTCCCGAACACTACGGGCCCGAGAAGGACCCCTTCACCGTGGACGCGGCCGTAGAGATCTCCGAGGCCGAGAGCCACGCAGATGAACCGACCGAGCTCGAGAAACCCGAGCCGGATGATGATCCGTTCGCCGGCCTGGAAGTGCCGGCCGAGATCGTGGAGGTGGCGACCGAGCCGCTCCCCGAGAAGGAGGAGGCAAAAGTGGCGAAGAAACGTGCGCGTCGTGCGAGTGAGTCCCGTGACGATCTGATCGCTCGCTGCAAGGCCCTGGGGATCACGGGCTACTCTCGCCTGAACGTCAAGTCTCTGAGGGCCCTGATCCGCAACGTGGAGCGAAACCGCGAAGAGATCGGCCGGCTCGCCGCGGCGCTAGATGCCGCCGAGCAGCTACCGGGCCCAATCGAGGACGTCAGTGGTCACGGCATCGAGCCGCCCACCATCAAGGTGAGCCCCAAGATGGCGGCGACCGAGGGTGACGTGTTTGTGCAGGACCGCGGTGGGATCGCCCACCCAGAACAGATCTTCCCCCAGGAGGAAACCACAGTGAACCTCTCTGCTGAAACCGTCGAGAAGCTGGGCCTGCGCGACGAGATGATCGACCTGGGTGAGGGCCGCTGCGCCATTGCCCGCCACGGCAACGATACCAAGGTGTTCAGCCGCAAGATCAGCGCCAGCCTGAAGACTCAGATGGAGGGGAACGGCTGGAAGTTCTTCAACGTGACCGGCGAGCGAGCGCGGGAACTGTTGCGCAACAAGCGCAAGGCCGCAGGCATGGGCACCGCGCCCGTCGCCATCTCCCACAAGCGCGGTGAGGACTGCGTGGAGCGTCTGAACGGCCGGGTGTACGCAAAGCCTGGCTACATGTTCCGCCTCAGCCTCAAATCCGACCCGTCCGTAACCAACGAGTTCGCCACCATCAACGAGGCCGTATGGCGCAAGCTCTGGAATATCGCGGTGGTGTACGTGGGCGTGTAGACCGTTCTCTGGGGGAGCCCCTGGTGGCTCCCCCCACCTACTCAGGGGGCGAATGTGAATTGGCCCCTTGACAGGTGTTTAGTTGCATGGTAGAATGAGAACCAGATAAGGAGGCCCTATGAACGATCAAGACCTAGCACGGCTAGTACTGGCAGGATACCCGATCTGGGTCGAGGTGACGGACGCACGGCTAGAAGTCTGCCCCCCGGACGGCCCTTCCCCCTCCCCATTTCCGTACGCCGAGTGGCTCGAGTACGCGGACGAGAACACCACCGAGGCCCTGGACATCTACGTAGAGTACAACGGCGAAATGTACTGGGCCGGCGAGCTCCTGAGCGGCATAGGGATCGGGCCCCTCCTCCGTAGTGAGGACGCCATGCGGGAGTATGCGTATCAGGGCGCGCGCGACCCGTTCCGACAGTGGGACGGGTTCTGTACAGAATGCTACAAGTTTTGTAGGAGGCGGCGCGTGATGCGGTCGATCGGTGGCGGGGAGTGGCAGTGCCCTTACTGTGACGCTATCGAGTATCACCCAGGGGACCTAGAGAGCCCGACCCTGACCACGAACAAGCAGAGAGCTCGGCGAATGGCCGAGCTCCTATGGGGTCTAGGGTTGCAGGAGCAAGCCCTGGAGTACGATCCAAGATATTCCCCGGAGGTAAACTGATGGACCCAGAACAGGCACGCACGATTTCGATAGTACGCGAACTGGTGTGCGGCAAGCAACTGACGCTACCCAATGGTTACACCCTGGCCATGAGCAAAGATATGACCATCGGGTTCATCATGGGGTGTCAGGACTACATTGTGGGATCTATGACACTGGCGCAACTGCACGCACTACTCACCAAGTTCGATATCGGACCAGTCATCCCGGAGGTGAACTGATGCAGAACCACAAGGACGAACTGACCAGCAAGCAGATCGCGGAACGTGAAAGGCTCTTGGCGCACGGTCTCCCCGAAGGCTATGGGGAGGAAGTCCCGGAGATGGATGGGGAAGAAGACCCCCGCAGCCGGCACGAGCGACGCGCGGACGCAGCCAGGGCCCGGAAGAAGAAGGCCCGCGAGGCCAAGATCCGAGCCAGGCGTAATCGGGCCCGCAAGAACAAGCGAGGAAAGAAGCGAGGGAAGAAGCAATGAGCGTGCTTAGTAACCCCACAGAGTGGGCAGAGGGATACCGGGCGTTCTGGCGAGGGCTGTCGTGGCAGGATACCCCGTACGAAAGCGGCCCAAAGTGGTCGGCATGGGATAGGGGCTGGACGTACGCGGCCAACCAAGAAGCGGAAGAACAGCGGCGGCGCAACGAGAGCGAACCAATCGACACACCCGCCAGCAGTGAACTATCCGTTGCCTGGTCCCGCGGCTATCTCCACTACTGGCACGACAACCGTCCCAACGAGTATGAAAAAGGCTCCATCGAGTACGCCGACTGGCAGGTAGGGTTTGAAGATGCCGCCGAGGAGGACTACCTCGACACCATAGAAACTGAGGAGGAGCTTGATGATTGAGATCTACGAGGTGACGCACCACCTCCCCTACGTGTGCCCCAACTGTGAGGGCCGCCTGACTGTAGTGGGAACCGCAACGAACGAACGCAACAACCCGGTGATCGGCCTATACTGCCCGCGCTGTGACAGGGCAATGGAGATCGAGATCGTCCTCGACGGCCGGCGCAATCCGCACGCCGAGGGATATGCCCAGTACGAGCTCTACCTCGATGTTACCAACCCCTATCGCGATGAGTGGCACGCCCAGCGCTTTCATCAGGGAGTGGAAGACGCCAAGAAAGACGAGATCCCCTTCTAGGAGGACCAAGATGAGTAGCGAGAGCTACCACGAGGGATACCTTGACTTCCAGCGCGGCCACGGGTGCCAATGCAACCCCTACACCCCCATGACCTGCGAGTGGCGTGGTTGGAGAAATGGTTGGTTCCAGGCCAAGCAAGATAAGGGCTGGCCCTGGCACGAAGGCTACGATGCCTACCAGAATGGCATTTCCTGGACCGACAACCCGCATCCAGTGAACGCCGAAGACAATGCGTGGCTGGAGTGGGACGCCGGCTGGGAGCAGGCCCGGCGAGAAGAGGAAGCTATCCAGGATGAGTGAATCAACCGCCTACGTCGAAGGATACTGCGCTTGGGCAGATGGGAGCCTGTGCCCGTACGTTTCTCTGTCTCAGGAGTGGTGGGACTGGCATCGCGGCTACTGGCAGGCTAAACAGGAGGACTTTGAGGCCCAAACCCCGTACCAGGAAGGCCATGAAGCCTACTTTCGAGACGTGGACCTGGACGATAACCCCTACCCGCCCTCTGAGTCCGCGCACGCTGACTGGAACGCCGGCTGGACGCAGGGTGAGCTAGAGGTTATAGATTGATAACCATATCTGGTTATCGACCAGGGCACGCACGTAGGGGCCCAAAAGAGTGAAGACGTCAGACACCTGTGTAGCGCTACAGTAGCGTTACACCGCGTTACAGGAGATATAGCATGAGCCCATTTGATGAAGGCTACCAAGCATACTGGAACGGCGAGGGCCCCGAGGCCAATGCGTACGAAGACGGCGAGAACAGGTTCTTCTGGAACACAGGCTGGGTATGGGCAGAGTATGATGACGCCAGCCGCACGAATGAGCCAGCGCGCAAACTGCTCAGTGGCGAGGCCGTAGAGATCAACACGGTGGGAGGCCTGCGCGGAGCGATCGCGGCGCTGCCGGATGTACTCGATGTTCGGGCGTGCTCGGATCAGGGCTTCCACTTCATTACCCTCATGGTCGATGGGAACACGCTGCTTATGGAGGCTGAGTAATATGTGGGGCTTTGAGATAGCAAGTGATGGTACTCCGGTGGCCGTTGAGGTGCCAACCCCGTACGAGCAGGGCCACCTGGCCTTCTTCGAGGACAAGGATCTGTCTGAGAACCCGCACATCCGTGACGACTACCGGGCAGAATGGGAGGATGGCTGGCACGCAGCCCGAGCCGAGCAGCGATGGCGGCGGAAGAGGAAATAACTATGAGCGAACTGAGCATACCCGAGATGGAGGCTGAGTAATGAGACCATGCGAGGAGCAAGAGTACAGGTGTGGACGCAATGCGTTCCTCGACTCGTTTCCATACGACAAAAGCAGATCGGGCGCCTGGCGCAGCGGCTGGATGCACGAGTATCACGTGGCCAGGCGCCAAGACCGGGCCGACCTCACTGACGAGATCGAGGCAGCGCTGAGAAAGTACGGGCTATCCTTCCATGACGCGCACAATGCCGTCACAGAGGCCCTGGATCGTGTATTCTAGGAGGTGACATGACCGACAAATGCTACAACGAAGGCGTATTGGCCCGCAAGCGCAACGAGTCCAGGGATAGTTGCCCCTATTATACGTCCAATCGTGTAGACTGGCTCCGTGGCTGGGATGACCAGGACTGGCGTATCTCCCGTACTACCCCTATAGGCTACGACGACATCGTGGTACGGATACCTATGTACCCGGAGGACATGGCAGACTGGCCGTACGCAGAGATACGGGAAGCCGTGATGGAAGCCCTGATAGAGGGGCTGGAAGATGTCTTCATCGCTACCCCCGCCTGTATGAGCAGGGAAGACGCGGAGGAGTGCGTTGCCGAGGCGGTGGGCAGGGTGTGGCAATGAGCGCCGAGACATGGCAAGATGGCACTATATAGTATAGCGGCCCTCGCAATAAGTGACACCGGCTCCGAAATATGGGTCGGCAGTGTTCTGGCAGACACTCAGGAGGAGGCCGAGAGGTACGGCCTCGGGGTGGCGCTAGATTGGCTCCCCTGTTCGTGTGGGTACAGATCCCACAGATGCTGGGCAACACAGGTTCCTGACGGGTATGTACACAAAGCATACCACGAGATTCACGCTCTAGGGAGGTGAATGTATGTCTCGAACTTGTATGAGCAACGCCTGGAAAGAAGGGTTTAAGGCATACCAGTGCGGTGTTCCGTTCGGCGCTAACCCCTATCCCATTTGCTACGATGATGACAGGTGGATAGAATGGGAAAATGGCTGGGTCCAAGCGTGTAAATGGTCGCAGTAATGAGTGAGTAAGGAGGTAACATGAAAGACAATACAGTCAGTAACCTGGCCCTCTGGCTGGGCGATGTTCTGGCCGAACGCGCTGACGAAGTGAGTGCCCCTGAGTGCCGCGCTGCCCTGGAGCAGGCAATGGAGAGCGTCGGGATCCCAGACCACATGGAGGGATACGACGAGATCGTCGGTTTCGACGAGAAGAGCGACACCGAGCAGTGGCTGATCTGCTGGATCGGCACGCTTACCCCGGACAAGCAGTTCGGGGACAGCCCCAGTCAGGGGTGGTCGCTCGTCGCCAACTTCTGGAGCGTGGAGTTCAACCTGTTCATCCGTGAGTTGGCCCAGAAGATGGAAGAGCACGTTGACTACTGCGTAGACGAGAAGCTGAAAGAGATCCGCGACTACTATGAGTGCGGGGATGGGTGGTAAGCCATGAGACTGTACGCAGTGGCAATGAGCGCCAGCTACGTAGAGGGCAATGAGGTGTATATCGAGACCCTAGCAGGTTCGGTGTGGGCCCGCTCTCAAGATGAAGCCGTAGGAGCAGGGTATCGCCGCGTTGCACAAGACTACCCCCTCAGCGACGGATGGGAAAACTACTCTGTCGCGGCCTCTGAGATCCCAGAAGAGGCGCGATTGATGCCCGAAATCAAGCTGGAAGAAGACTACGAAGACTACGCACAAGGGTACGCCATGGGTTTGGGATACGACCCATAAGACATGGTAAAGGAGCTAACATGAGCGCAACAGGCCCCGACCAAACTTGGGAAGAAGGATACAACGCCGGGTTCTACGAGGGGAAACACGCCGACAACCCATACAGTGGGCACGACGAGAGGTTTCACCCGTGGAACCAGGGCGTACAGGCAGGGTACGATGACGGCTTCTGGCCATTCTATGACGAGGGTATCGAAGCGCGCAGTGATCGCGAGCGCCTCGAAGATAACCCATACGAGCCTCGCACTCTCGAGTCAGAGATGTGGAAACGCGGCTGGATAGCCGAGTTTGAGAGAGTGCACGAAGACCGTGGGTGGCACTGGCTGTTCAAAGCGTCTGATCGCATTGTCTTTCAGCCGGAGGGGGAGATATGCTCTACCTAGAGATGACCGACGAACAAGAGGCCCGCTATGATGAGCTCTGCGCACGCGAAGCGGTGCTCCAGGATGAGGTGAGTCATCTCCCCGTCCTTGGCGCAGTCTACCGCCTTGCCAAGATCGACGAGGAGCTCACAGACATTCACTATGAAGTGGCCGAGATGCTCGATGCCATGATCGCGGAGGCAAGACGATGAGGGAAAGATACGGTATCTGGAGTGAAGACCTGGGATGGTACGTTGGCACGTTCCTGGGACTGGGGTTCTTCGAGCAGCACGTCAAGGATGATGACTGCTCCATTGCGGAGCGCCCAGTCGAGTTCGAGTCGTTCACGGAAGCGGACGAGTTCTTGGAGTCTTGGTGTGGCGGCCGCGCAGGTTGCCAGGTGAGATCCTATACACGCAGTAGTTGCAATGCGTTCCTTGAACGCATCGGCTACTGGGAGTATCTGCAACAGGCCACCGATCACGAACTCGAAGAGACTGTGGATACTTGGAAACGCAGAGAGGCAACCCACATCATCGAGGGTGGCCGCGCGGAGATGATAGCCTATATTGCCAGAAAGGAACTGGAATGAACGACTATGATCTCGCCCTTGAGGCAGTGGCCGAGGGATGGGCCATACTGCAAATGCTGGCCGAAACCGACAATGACGAACGGTGGTTTGCCAGCACGTTTGCCAGTAACCTGGACGGTATCGCAGCGAAACTGGGCTGGCCCAACGCGCTGGCTATCTGCCGTTACCAGGCAGAAGAAGAAAACAAGTACCGGGATAGGTACTACTATATGTACTACTAGGAGGCAGTCATGGATCTGGTTTTAGTCAAAACTGTGAGGATAATCGACGGCCAGCAGGTGATGGACTGGGTACAGGCCGAGTTCGGCCGCTTTGTTGGTATGGCCTGCGAGGGGGCCGTCGATATGCAGGGCGAGTCCTGCTGGTGCGTGTGGAGTGTCCAGCTTGACCAGTACACGTGTACCCACGACGTCGCCGATGTGCTCGACACGCTACAATTCCAGGTAAGCCGCCATGGAGAAGTGGAGCTCATGGATGTCCTGGAGTACCTGTACCATATTGGGGAAATAGACCCCGGAATGTACACGTTCTACGCTGAGTGGTAAGGAGGCCAGTATGAACATTGTCTGTGCAAACTGCGGAAAGTGGCGCAAACACTACGCCAAAGGGCTATGCTTGCGCTGTTATCAGAGCAAGTGGGAGCGCGAGCACGGCCACTCCCGTTCTGTGGGATTCTGTACAGAATGCAACAAGATGAGGCAATTGGTGGCCCGTGGTATGTGTTCCGCTTGCTACCAGCGCGACAGGCGCAAGAGACAGAAGGAGGCCGGGGATGCATGCACTTAAGAAACACGACGATTCCGCCAATGACTATGACCTGAACGAGATGCACACGTGCGTCTGGATCCACATCGGAAACCTGTCCGTTTGCATCCATGAAACAGACGAGGGCGTGGCAGCTAATATCTGGCCACGCCCCGCCGCTGACGCGCAGGGGCCCCTCACCAGTACGTACGCGTTCTTTACGGAGGCCGAAGATGGCGAAAGTTAGATATAAACGCACGGTCACGATCACGATCCAGTTCGGCGAGAAAGACGATCTCGAGACGCTGTGCAGTATATTCGAGGAAGTGATCGGATGCGTCCCCGCAGACATCACCCTGGATGAGATCGAGGACGCATTCATGAACGTGCTCGCGGCAGAGCGGGAGTGGGAACTGGGAGGAGACGAAGATGCAAACAGTGAATGAAGTCAGGCTCGCCATCCTCGAGAACTTTATGAAGGATGTGTCTATCGCCCTTCAGGACGAGAGTGACCCAGAAAACTTGCGGTGGCGACTGTCCGAGATCGAGGCGACATACGTCTCCGCGCTGGAGGTTGCCACGCCCAAGGTTGGTGACAAGGTGAAGATCGTCCGTGCGTGCATCGACGCCGACATGCTGAACATTGCAGATGCTATGATCGAGAAGCTGCACGAGCGCGGCACAGTAAACGCGGTCTACCCAAGGACGCAGGCAGTCGAACTCGACTCTACCGTGTTCGCGTTCACGTTCGACGAGGTGGCCCTGTGCAGGTAGGCGACCGCGCCGTAGTCCGCGCCAACCCCCGCTCCAAGACAGTCAAGGGCGGGGAAGAGATAACCATCCTTGAAATCAGGTATACCGAGGTCACGGCGCAGGTACACAACCTGCCCGCGGGCAAAATAGGACAACGTCGTATCCTCCGGGAGGATGTTGTCATACCCGAGCAGCTTCAACTGCTCTAAGGAGGTCATCATGGCCAGGCGCAAACAGTGCCCGCGTTGCGGGAAGAGACCGCGCCTGTATGGCGATGGCCACTGGTGCCGTAAGTGTACCTCAGACCACAGTGCGTTGATCGCCGAGCTCGTGGGTTACGTAGTGATGGGGCGAGCCGTGGGTCATCGTGGCACCGCGCAATGGGAACAAGAACTGCTTCAAGAATTGGCTATTGCACCAAGCGACATGTGGAGTATCGTATCCGCGGCCCAAGAAGCAACGGGCCTATACCCTACCTATTAAGGAGAAACAAATGTCTTACCAGAATCTCACGGCCAGTGTCCAGATGTTGAGTGTGACGCAAGGATTCGCAGCTTTCTCGCAGAGCGGAGACAAGCAGATCCCCATGATGTTGCAGGCCGGCACCGACAAGATGGCGTCGTTCTTCAAGAGCCTGGAGAAGGGCGACGTGGTCCTGATCTCCGGCAGCCGCATCGAAGGCGTGAGCCAGGGGACGTCCACAGAGTTTTATAAGGTCACGGTCTTTCAGGCCGTGAAGATGGGACGAAATAGCGACGTCAGTGTCGCGCAGGTTGTGCTGGAAGGCAACCTGGGATCCGATCCCCGGCTGAACACGACGGGCAAAGGAACGCCCGTCTGCAATTTCAGCATGAACGCCGACGATGCGTGGTTCTCAGTCACGGCGTGGGGGAACACCGCCAACGCTGCGGGCAAGTTCCTGAGCAAGGGCTCCCGTGTGCTCGTTGCGGGGCCACTTCAGCCCGTTGAGAAATACAAGTCAAACGGCGAGACCCGCATCAACGCCAAGGTTACCGGGTTCCGCGTGATCTTCCTGGATCCTCGCAAGAGCAGTCCGCAGACCGCGCCGCAGGCCCCGCAGGATGACGGTGAGGAGATCCCCTTCTAATGGCTATCGGAGACATAGGCTATTACCTGCACATTGGGGACTTCATAGAGTCGTCCAAGTACGTTTTCCTGGGCGAGGTAGTCGAGGAAGGGCTCGTCGTGGATCTAGGACACATTGACACCGGCGAACAGTGCGAACTCGGACATGATGAATATGTCGTTGAAACCGAGGATCACGAATTGTGGTATCACCGCCCGCACGTTCTTGGCCCCTACACGGTTGAACAAGCGCGTAACCTACAGGATATCGCCGACAAGATAAACGGCCTGGTGGCCCACATCGAGGCCGCAAACATGGACTTGAAGCACTTCGGTGAGCAGCTTGACTCGAAAGCTGAGGAGTGGCTATAATGCGTGTCAGCGACAGCAGGATCCACGTAGCAGTCGGCGACCTGATGCTGCGCCCGGACGGATGGTGGCGCGTGACGGCGCTGATCCCCACGTACGCCCTGGAGATCGGCGGTGACGACTTTGACGGCGGAGTAGCGTGCGAACGCGAGTTCCGGCCGCCGCCCGTCGGCACCAAGTACATCGAGCGCCTCGGCGAGACGCAAGTCAAGACCTGGAGGTAGTGATGAAACACCTGCTGTATCAAGAGGAATATCCAACTGGCAAGGCATGCGAGTACTGCGCAGCCGGCGAGATCGGCGAGGATGGCTTCTGCGATCGCTGCGGGCGATATGTATCGCCAGGGGTAATCCATCTCTGCCCAATTTGTGGCCATGACATCGACACATATCACTGCTGCTACATGGATTGTGGCGAGGAACAGATCGTCTACCTGGGCCTTGACTCGAACTCGTCCAGGAACTACATCGCGTGGGACCAGGATGGGGACCTGTGGTACTTTGCGTACCGCGCCGACTATGACGTAGACAAATTGCTCAGATCATGCCCGCGCCCGATCAGCAGGAGCGAGGCGCAGGAGATTGTCGATGAGTACGAGCAGGAATGCCACCGCGAGATCGCTGCCCTCGAGGCCGAGATCGAGCGCCTCAATCGGGAGACGGCTCGTCTATAATCTCCCCATCGAAAGTGTCGCCCTTCTTGAAGGTGACGGTGTCCCCGGACGGAGTGGTTGCCGTCACCTTCGAGAAGGCGAGTCCGGGGAATTGGGGAGGCGGCTTGCTTGCCTCCTCTTCCTGTAACAGAATTGCGCTCTCCTCCGGAAGAACGCCGAAGGTGGCAACCTGAAGAAGAAGTTCCATTGCCCTGGCGATATCCCTGGGGTAAGGGATAACGTTCTTGTCGCCAACCTGCCGTACTTCGCCCCGGGCAATGGCGGCCAGCATGGGCACCCCCTCGAAGACCGCATCGCGAGCCTGGCGCTGAACCTCCACGGACGCGCCGACCTGCGACAGCAGGAACTCGGAATGTCTTCGGCGCATGATCGCAGCAGCACGATCCGCTGCGACTCCCTGCACCTCCTCCACTTCGTCCTCGAATGCATCGCGCCATCGGTAATAAGTGGAGGTGGGGACGCCCGCGTTGGACATCGCCTTGGTAATCGGCGTCTGGTTCAGGTAGTAGTCGATGAACCCGGCCTCGAGACGGTCCCTTTCTTGGGACTCCAAACTTTTTTTTGCAGAGATTCCCACGTGTACGCCTCCCACGACAATTATAGCGCACTTAACACCGTGCGTCAAGGTGTGAATTGGGGGGTTGACAGGCGTCAAGCGATATGCTAAAATAAGACACAGGAGGACAAAGCATGAAAGTCTACACAGTCATCAAGTCGTGCGCCCACTACGTCGAGCTCGTCCAAGTATTTAGAGACCATGCGGACGCAGCGAACGCCTACCGCCAGCAACAGCGCCTCATCCTCGAAGCCGCCGGGGTTCGCACCATGGGGCAGCTTCGCGAACTGACGGCAGATGAGTTAGAAGACTTGATCTGGGAAGAGTACTACGACCTGGACTGGGACGACGGCAGCCCCAGCATCGTCTCCTGGTACACAGCGGAGTTGGAGTGATGGGCTTTGTCTACCTCCTCCACTTCGATAAGCGCATCGGCGACCTCAACAACCCACGGGGACAAGCGCAGCATTACATCGGGTACGCCGAGAATGTCCCCGCACGAATGAAACGACATAGGGAAGGTAACGGGGCCAAGATTATGGCCTTCTTAGCCCGAGAGGGCATCGGGTTTACCCTGGTGAGGGTGTGGATCGGAGACAAGGATCTCGAGAAGAGGCTAAAGCGCCAGCACAACGCAAGGCGCTTTTGCCCTATCTGTAGGAGGGAACATGGCACGCAGGCTTAGAGAAGATGGGCTAGAAGTACTCATCGACACGATCCGTGACCTAGAGCGGTTCATTCCCTACGGCGTAGAGGCCGTTTCCACATTCACGGGCATGGAGCCCATCGTGTGGCTAGAGAATACCACATTCTGGGAGTTGTTCCCGGACGCCGGGTGGGACTGCTCTGAGAAGCAAGAGGATGGGACTATCGTGTGGAGTTGGGAGTATAGCGGGGTTACGTTCATGACAATGCTGGGGACAGAACGGGAGCCCGAGTACGAGCCGCATGAAAGTGTGAGGTGGCATTGATGGGTAAACGTAAGAGCAGGCGCAAGAAAAAGCGACAGAAAGAGCGCGCCAAGAAGAAAGAGCCACTGGGCGTGGCGCTCAAGAGGCGCAAGAGAGAGTTAGCCGAAAGAGACCCGGTCTCTCATAGCACTACGGTGTATCGGAGGGCCTAATGAAGAGCAAAATGGGAAAGTTTGAGCCGGTCGAGCTCCTGGTGGATGGGCAAACGTACCTGCGGCTCGGAAATGAGCCGGACCACGTGTACATTGGCCCATTTGATGAAGGGGATGTGCACATTCGCCATGGGATACTGTACATGGGGCCCCAACAGGTCGGGTGGATCGACTATGATGAGCCATACATGGTGTTCCGGGTGAGCGGCGAAAGGTTCTATGCCGATACCCTGGACGTCGTTACGGCCCATTTCTAGGAGGAGAGCATGAACAAGTTCGAGTCGGTCGAGTTCTTGGAGCCTGGGCACACATACCTGCGGCTGGTGCGCCGGACGTGGCGCGCAGATGATACAGAAGAATTTATCGGCCCATTCGATCCACGCCTCACTCTCAATGGGTCCTTGCTGTATATGGGCGATGTATATGTGGGGGGAATGCGTGAGGACGCAGGGGGCTGGATGATCGAAGTAGGCGGGAAGCTCTGGGAATACGATATTGTAGAGGTCGTCACCATTCCGCATGGCGGCTGGGATGACTAGGAGGAGGACATGAGAGAGTTTGTGTCAGCCAAGTTCTTGGAGCCCGGACGCCCGTACATTCGCGCAGAGCGCGCGGGCTTTGTGGGAAGCAGAGAAGACCGCGCTGTCGTCATCGGGCCATTCGATCACTGCATGGTCACAATCGACCGCGAGCTCCTGCTAGTTGGGTTTGTTGCCGTGGCCCGCATGACCGACGAGCGCACCTGGCTCATCGACGTGGACGGCGAGGTGGACGAGTTCGATTTCATAGAGACCTTCCTGGCCCCCATCAGCCGGGGCGCTCGTATTGGCGACTGGGAAGGCTATTTGCAATCGTGCGCAGACCACGATCACGCACTAGGGAGGTAAAGACTGATGATTACGATCGAAGACCTAACGAGAGAACTGGACCGACTCGAGAGCGAGGCGTACGGACTGAGCCTGGACGCAACGCCGGATGAGTGCGATGTCATCTTCATCAAGGCCGACAACCTCTTCAGCGCCGTGGAGGAATACTTTGGAGTGAGCTATTGGAACCCAGGCGAGCCCTGGTGTACCAATAGCCAGTTCAAGATCCCGGTGACTTCCACGGATGCGGGGAATAACGGCGGCCTGCGCACCTACGAAGAGGACAGGGCAGAGCGAGAAGCCTACGATGCCGGCATCACCGAGCCGCTGCTTGACCACAACTTGTATTGGGCTCGCTTGCGCCTGGCCCAGGCCCACGACCTGATCGAGGACGGGTGGCAAAGTGCCGGCGAGGACTACGACGAGGTGAAGTTCGCGTGGGCTGGCGGCGAGTTTGCCCGGAACGACCTGCCGGAGTACTGCACATTCGCGACGGACGAGCAGATGGAGGAGATTGCGCGGCTGGCGGACGAGATCATGGAGAACGCCGGGCACCACTCTAGCGCAGTCCTGGAGTGCGCCGCCTACAACGTGATTGGCCACGAACTGGAAGATTTGGAGGTCTAATGGCATACGAGGATTCCGTAACTCACACAAACGTCTTCACTCACTATGAGCCTGGCGACCTGGTCGTGGCGTCATCGACACGCAGCCCGCTAGAGCGTGGTACCGTGTACGAGGTTCGGTGCTTTGTACCACCGTCACCCGGCGAGGATCACGGAGGCACGGTCTTTCTCGAAGGTGTTCGGTGGGGACAGAATGCCGAGTATGTGCGCCTACAGGAGGCCTAATGAACAACATTACGCTGCGCACCAAACTGAGCGATCGCAGTGAGCAGGCCCCGCTCTTTGAGTGGGATGCCTACAAGGTGTGGAAGGCAGAAGTTGACTACCTGATGAACGAGAAGGGGATGTCGGAGGAGGACGCGCAAGATCAGGCATCTCATCACGACTGGGACCTGGAGGAGAGGGAGTGGCGCTGGCTGTGCGAGTGCGTCGAGGAGTGGATGGCAGACAACGACTTCTACCACTTCTACATGGAAGTGGGTAACGTCGGGTGGCGCAAGCTCCATGGCAATACCACGTTTGCCGTAGACACCGGCGCACAGTTCCTTCGCAAGGTTGCGGCCATGGATCAATATGACCGCATCACCCTGTACGAGAGCGGCAAGCCGGGCGACGATAACTACTACCTGTATGGCACTGTCAGTGAACACGACGGCACTGGCAGCCGGCAGGTCTACCCTGTTCCCGGGTGCTGGATCTGCGGCGAGCCCATTGCGCCTGGCGACGAAGGCTCGTTCGATGGCGGAGTGTGCCACAAGGACTGCGCGTACGCCGAGTTCGATGCCCTGATACAAAAGGAGCAGTACTACGAGTTCGACGAACTGCTCGCTGCGGCCATCGAGGCGTGCCCGGATCACACATACTCTAGCTATCAGGATCTGACGCGCGCGCTGTTCGAGTACGGGTACGACTGGACGGACGACCTGTATGAATTTGCTGAGGAGCACAGGTTGTTCCCGCAGGCCGTGATCGACGCGGCCCGCGCAGCCATGAAAGAATTGGAGGCGAAATGGCGAGCCTGAGAGATTCTGTAACAGAAAAGATCCTTGCGGTGAAAGTCAGCCCAATGTTTATGGCGATTCTGGATTGCCTGCTGGACGTGGAGCCCCGGCGCACCGACCCCGGCCTTGTATCCCTGGTGATCACGAGCGACGGAGGATTGCTCGGACAGCAAGCCGACCACGTGGGCTACAACGACTTCCTCGGCAGCAAGTCCGATCTGTACTACAATATCGACGGCATATCCGAGGTCGCGGAACTCACGAACGAAGAGTACGACTGGCTCCAAGAACGCGTGGAGGCGCTGTGCCGATGAAATATTTTGTCAGCCGACAGAGCTACTGGGGAGAGGAAGAACCCCTGGTCGTGGAGATCGCCCAGGGTGGCTGCGACTTCGCGGGCTCCGATATGCTCGCAGACGGACCCGAGTTCCGCAAGCTCGGAAGCTGTGAGGAGTACACCGACCCGCGCGAGGCATTGGCGGCAGCGTTTCGCATCAAAGAGGCATGGGAGCACATGCTCTACCTGGACGGGGATCACGATCCCGTACGCATCGAGACCGGATTCACCGCCGGATTCACCATGCCGTTCACCAGCTACCCCTCCGACGACGATCTCAGGAAGTGGGCACAAGAAGAGTGGGACAAGCTGCCCAAGTGCGACTGGTGTGGCGAAGCAATCACCGGTGACGCGTGGATGCTCTGGGAGTATGTAGACTCCAAGTTCTGCTCTCAGTACTGCGCCGACGAGTTCTGGGCAGATCAACAAGAGGAGGAAGAGGCCGATGACGAATTTTAAGCAGGACGAAACCCATTTGTACGGACGAAAGTGGGTCGAGCTTTGCGATATCGTGCACGACCTGAAGAGCCAGGAGGCGAGCGCGATCAATAACGCCGGCAAAGAAGCCCAGATCGCGTACATTACCGGGCTGACCACAGACGATGTCGAGTACGTGATCCACCGGCTCCGGCTGATGGTGTATGAGCTAGGCGGCCCCGCCGAGCGGCGCCGGTCTGACGATCTCCTGGACAGCTTTGGACTGCTTAGCGACACGGTCACAAAGGCGCAAGCCGAGGCCCTGCGCGATCACCTGGAGATGATGGGCCGATGATCGTCGTGATGCACGCGACATACTGGACGATGAGCGCGGGCAGTGTAAAATGGCGACTGACGCCGAAGCAGTTCCAGGACTGGCAGCGCCTCTTTATTGAGTCGCGCTGCGAGATGGGATGGTTTCAGGGCGGCATAGCATTCAGAGTGGGGGTGCAGAATGTATAACATCAAAACCGAGATCGACGCGCTCGATGAAAGGACTGGAGAGAACGGGGACCAGTACACCGACTCTGGCCAGGCGTGGGATCTCCTGAACTGGATTCGCGGCCAGTTCGTAGGCCTGCGACCGGCCACCGGGAAAGAGCTACACACAGCCCTGGAACAGTACGGCACAGACGACGTCCAGTTCGACAACGACGCGATGGCATCGGACAACGATGAAGGCGGCGTGTGGGTGCAGGCGTGGGTGTACTTGCGCCCGGAGGAGGACTGACATGCACGAATGGCTAGTTGAAACAATAGACGCGGACGACCGCCCGGCAGGGCTGTGGCTAGTGGTGACGTATAATTACATCAGCGATCGATCAGCACTTGCCGACGCCATTCAGGCTGTCGCATGCTTGCTCGGTGAATCTGACGCATGGAAAGAACGCTACGGCTACCCCGTCGAGTTTTCTGATCTTGCGGAACGCGCCACCCCTAGCACCCTGAATACATGCGGCATCTTGCGAATCGAACGTACTTACCCGGCGCTCATCTACAATCACTATGAGCCCCTATCGGAACAGGAGGAACTCTAATGGCCACCGTTGTCAATCCGTTTGGTGAAGAGTACGAAGCAAGCCGCGTCCTGGTTCAGCGCACAGTGACCATGCTCATCGAGGCTGTCGTAGACCTGGACGATGACAGCCCGGAGCCCTGGACTGAAGACGAGGACATCTCAGAAGAAGTAAATGATCAGGTCTCCCGCGCCCTGAGATACGCACGAGCCGCCGTGCCGCACTTCCAGATCGAGGTGTACAGCACCGACGATCAGACCGTGGAGGCGGTCGATGGCTAACAACTATCTTCAGTTCTCAGTCCAGATCCTGCACCTTACACCGCAGGAGGAAGCGTACTGGCGAGGCGTGATGCTCCGCCAGGAAAACGAGTACGACGAGGGCTACACCCTCAACTACAGCTTTAGGTTCTATGGCGACTACGTGATGCTTTACGCCGAAGAGTTTGGGGACCTGGAGATCCTCGCGGACGACATCCAGATGTTCCTGAAGAAGTTCCGGCCCACCAAACGGATCGAGGTGGAGTGGGCCGAAACCTGCTCCAGCATGAGGCCGGGCGAGTTCGGCGGCGGAGCGCTGCTGATAACCTCATATCAGCAGTATTGGATGAGCACACAGAGCGCATTCGAGATCCTGAGCCGAGACGCCGACGCAACCGAGGTCGGCCTGGTGATACACACGGAGTAGGAGGCTTTTGATGCTTAACCCCAGAATCTGGTGCCTACTGGCTGACGAGACCGAGTACTGGCGCGACGACTACCAGGCCGCCGCCGGTCGCCTGATCGGGATCTACCTGTACGACGAAAGGGAGATCACGCACCTGTGCGAGTTCATCGGCAGCTATTGCTGCTGGCACGTGGAGACGACCACACACAGGCACGTCACCGACGAGATGTGGGAGAACATCCGAGATGCCGACGCGGACGGCCCGGGTGTGGAATATCGCCACACCTACCAGGTCGATGCATGCCTGGAGATCAAGCAGGGGGACAAGTTCCCGGACGGCATGAAGATGGCCCGGTTCTTCCTCTGGGAGCTCACGGATGAAGAGTGGGCGGAATGCAAGGAAGAAAACCCGGAAGAGCCGCGCAGGGTGGCGATGGATGAGGCCCTGGAGTATGCCCGGGGCAATAGCCTGTATTAGGAGGCCTAACATGCAAGAGTTCAGGATCGCAAACGTAGAGTTTCTGATGCAAGACAATTCCGTGGAAGCCTACAGTGAGCACGTCGAGAACTATGGCACAGTGACGCTATACCGGGTACCCGTCGCCATTTCCATCGGCGGTGACTACTGGCTCAGCGCGTATACCGGCAGCACCCAGGAGTACCAGGATGGCGACGAGCCCAAGCTGAAAGACGCGGTCTTCTGCCTCGTGGACGAACTGGCGAGCGCCCTATTCGACCCGGACGAGTTCTATGAGACAGTCACGCAGGGCAAGCCGGACAGAGGCGCATTGCGCAACTCGCTCGACTTCCTCGACTTTGTAGAAGCGCACGATTTCGAGGTCGAGAGGATGATCGAGGAGATCTCTGGCGTTCCCGGCTGGCTCAATAGGGGCAAGCTGGAAGAATACCTGAAGGACCTGTAACCGATTTTGCATGGGGAAGTGTATCAGATTTTTCGGTGCGCTTCCCCTGCAAATTTCACCTGGAGGTAACGAGATGGAATGGGAGTGCCCCCACGATTGGCTGTACGACAAGATGAGGGAAAAGTTCGCTGAGGAGGACCGGCAGTGGATCAGGGTATTCTTCTGGAGCATGGCGTGCCAGCTTGGCGACGATCAGATCCGGGGCATCTTTGAGCGTGCGATGGACGCAGACGGATATTTCGAGGAGGTGGACGATGCCTGAGCTTCGACTCGAAGTTGCGGAGACGTTTCACGACTTCCAGTTGTACCTGGAAGACGACAGCGGCAACGTGCTGGACGCCGCGTGCATGGGTGACGGTGTAGACGTTGAGTACGACGGCCGGACGGTCGGCAATGAAGGGTTCGTCGAGGCGTGGCAAAGAGACGTTGACGTTTATTTCAACGAGTACATGGAAGCGTACTTCCCCGACTGGATCGACTACGTAGGCGCCATGCGCCTGCCCGCAGACGTAGAAGAAATCTTCCGGGAGGCTGAATATGCCACGGACTAGATACAACGGCGCCGATGCAGACTATGTAACCGACGACCCGACCGGGCCGTGCGTCTTGTTCCACGCCCAGGAAGGCGACGCAATTCAAGACATCGACATAAGCCGCCACGGGGTGTACATCACGGGCCAGATCATGGACCGCGACAACTGGCACCCTATTGACACGCTGCCTGTGTATATCTCGATGGAGCAACTGCAACAGGCGCTGGCCTGGCTGGAGGACCAAGATGCGTAAGTTCACAGTATATCTGGGTAAAATTGACGGATACGGCAACGGCGTAAGGAATTGCCCCGTGGAGATCGAGGTCGAGTTACGCAAGCAGTCCGGTGTACATACCACCATCGACCTGAAAGAAATCGTCTGTCCTATCGAGCTCAGTATCGTCGGTGCCGCGTGGAATCACATCCACACCAACTGGCTCTTTGGCGGACAGTGCTACGACACCATCATGGAATACTTCCCGGGCGATCCGCTCGTGGCAGAAATCGTCGAGGTGTGGCGGTATTGGCACTTGAACGCCATGGTGGCCGGGACCAGGAAGCAAGAGCATTACCTGGCTACCTACGAAGGCGAACGCACGGGCGACTACACTGACGACTGTGAGATCTTGCGGCGCGCCGGCCTTCTCAAAGATCAATGGTACACCTATGGCACTGCGTGGCTGGTGGAGCCACTGCCGGACGACGTGATCGAACAGGTACTTTCTTGGGAGGAACAGACATGAGATGCCCCGAGTGCGGCGACACGAATATCAAGCGGGCTATCTTGCAAGAGACAGGCTTTGTCGAGTGGTGGAACGATGACGATCTCCTGGACTACGAGATGGGAGACGTGGGCGACATCGTGCGTATTTACTCTTACGAGTGCCTCTCTTGTGGACACAGGGATGAGGCCAGCGCCGGAGTCGAGGAAGAAGCTATGATCAAGGAATGGGAGGACGACTAAGATGAGATGCCCTAACTGTGGAAGCGAAGACATCAAGAAGGCCATCGTCCAGGAGGTGTACATCAAGGAGTTCTGGAGCGAGGGAGAGCGCGTCGGGTGGGACGCCGCCGACTTCGGGGACGAGCTCCGAGTGGTCGGCTACAAGTGCATCGACTGCGAGACGCAGGAATGGGTCGAGGACAACGAAGACGAAGTCGTAGAGAGATGGGAGGGCTAAGATGTCTGAGTTCTACACTGCGACGGTCAAGATCCTGGTACGCGCAGGCAGTGTGGCGGAGGCCTGCGACGGAATGAGCGAGTTGCTGAGTGGCGCCATTGAGTCGGGGTACGACTTTGTGCAGGACTGGGGGTATCCCGAGCCCTACGACCACCCAGCACCAATAGAGTGCAACCCCGATAGCCCGGACTACCAAGAGGGCGACTTTCTCTATATGGAGGGCTGAGATGAACAAACTGGTCAAGCTGATCGAAAAAGCGCAACAGGGTGAGATCGACCTACGGATAGACTGCGATGCGGGCTGCCATATGATCGAGGACGAGACCTACAACGCGCTCGAGGCCATTCTCTGTGTCGCAGAAGATGGATTGCCCCTCGAGGCGTACTATGCCGAGCCAGAGGCTGACGTGTACATGTCGGACCTGCACAGGTGGCTCCAGAACGACCGGTTCGCGCCCATGTGGTGCGAGAACGCTGTCAGCGAACTGGGCTGGGAAGGCGTGGGCAAGACGGTCGCCGGCATGCTCAATTGGGGACAGTACATGCAGAAGCGTCAGATCCACTACTGCGTCGTGGAAGCGCTCAAGAGGGAGCTCGAGGATCTCCCGGACGAGTACGTGATGTGGTGCAACGACTGCGACTGGATCGCGCACATCGAAGGAGAGCGAGAGGATGTGTGCCAGGTCTGCGGCAGCGAGAACCTCGAGTGGGATCTGTGGGAGCCTGAGTGGCAGGACGCCATCGACGAATATGAGGAGGGCAAGTGAGATGAACGTGATCGTTGAACTCTCATACTCAGCATACGAGACAGGGGATGCGCCGAGCGCGGCACTGATAGACATCTCCAAAGACGCGGCCAGGCTATTCCTGGGCACCCTGGCCGACGCGCGCAAGTTGCGGCGGGACAATCCATCGGTCTATAATATCACCCTGTGGGCGTGGCCGCCCATGCAACTCTTCTATAGCTGGGAAGATTGTGACACTCCGCTCGAGGGGGCCGTGTGGGATGAAGAGATCCCAGAAGGATCCATCGAGAGCGATTGGACAATTCACTATATGGTGACAGACTGCGTGCTGTTCGACACGGACAACATCGGGGAAGACTATGTCCGCTTCCGTGGCGGGTTCTCGCACGGCCACCTCGAGTTTTGCAGCGCACGTATCTATCGCGATGTCCTCGAAGACATCGCAAGGAGTGAATGAGATGCCATACGTGTATCAAGAACCAACGATATTCATGACACTCGGACAGGCACTGCCAGGGCTGGAAGGCCCCGTGGACGTACACTACGCCTACAAGGATGGGTACGGGACCGACCCGATGCGCTATCACTACCAGGTCCTGGATGACGACGGGGTGGATTTCGTCGCCTTTGATGTCCGGGAGGTGTGGCGCCACGTCCCGGCCGAGGATCTTGGCCTGGACATGGAAGATCGAGATGCGCACCGGACGATCCTGTGCATGGCGTACTTTGCCGCGCAGGGCCAAACCTTCGTGGAGTGGCTCGACTCGAACGCGCTCGCGTACGCGGGGGAGGGCTAAGATGAACCACGAACTAACCAATATCGGGCCGTTCCGCTACGAACCGGTAAGCATAGAGAGCCACACTGGCGAACACAACACCTCGATGGAGATACGAGTCGATCTCGGTGGCAACAGTCGCGTTCTGCTTGCCGACGTATATCTCGAGTACAGCGAGGACGGCGAGGTTGTCCTGTACGTCTGGGACGAGCACCAGGTATTCGTTGGGGATCCCACCAGGATCGTTCTGATTAGGCATGTAGGTGACGCGATCGAGAAAGCATTGGAGGACACCGATGTATGACCCACGTGACGACCAGGAACTGCGCGATATGATCGAGGCCTCGCTCCGGGTACTGGATCCCGATGTTGTGTGCGACGAGGACGAGGACGTGAAATGGCTTATCGTCGCTGGCGATATCCCGGCAGGCATGGATCCAGCGGCAGCGGACGACGCTGGCTACGATGTGGTGTTCATCGACTACGAGATCGTCAGTGCGGACACCTACGGTGACGATGGCAAAGGCTACAACGTAGGGTGGACCATGACACGCTGGGGCGGCGAGATCCTCGCACAGTGTATGCCCTACAACTACACATCGCGAGTGTGGACGCGCAGCAAGGACGAGATCTACGCACGCGCTATCGACACGCTCGATACCCTCCGTTGGTGGGTGAACGGGCGCGAGTGGAATAACAGGGGGTGAAATGTACGCGATCCTTGAACTACAGACACAGAACGAGTTCGACGGCGTCCCCACTATCGGGGTTGTCAAGATCGGCCCCGGAGAAGCCAAGAGCCTCCTCAGCCACCTGGACAATGCACGGATGATAATGGGGCTTGTGCCAGATCTGTACCATATCACCGTGTGGGTCAACAGGGACTGGATGGGCCTGTGGGATGACGTAGACGAGCCGGAGTTTGACTACCACGGAACCACCCTTACGCCCAACATCCCCACGGGAGACCCCGCGCTGGACTACTTTGGTAAAGAGGAAACTCTGAACTATCTCATCGTTGACTTCATCGTCGGCAAACAGAAACCAGAATACGACGAGATTAGGTTCCGTGGCTGCACACACAGCAGTTGCTCGGAGTTCACTTCGTCCGCGATCGACAGGGAGGCCCTTGAATGGGCACTGGAGGAACAAGATGTCTAGGCTTTACGTTTCTGCAATGGGCGACAACTCGGCCGAGGTTACCCGGCAAGGCCACCGGCGCGTCAGCGCGCACCCACGCGGCTACACGGGCGGCATTCGAGTGGATGGGTACGTAGACGGCGACTGGGACGTGTTCAGCGTGTGGATCACGGGCGGCAGCGGTGGAGCCGTTGGGGACGTGCTCGCCTTCCGTGTGCAATTCGACGCGCAACGTGCAGAGATCACCGACGTGGGCAGCGTCGTGATGGATGCGGTGATGGACATTCTCGACGAGGAGGAAGCATGATACACAAACTGGCAGTCGATCAAAGAGTGGCCCTGAAGGAGTACGCCGATAAGATCTCCGATGGCTTACCAGATGGATGGGTGAACTACGAGCGCGAACAGTATGGCACAGTCGCGTTCTCCATCGAGCTCCCGGGCCAGCCGGCGACAGCAGACACCTGCGAGTACATGGACACGGAGTACCTGGCACTATTCCCGTATGCCGTGCCTGGAATTGTACACGTTGAAGGATACGATGCAGCCGTGGATTTCCTGAACACGCTGAGAGAGGGCCCAACGGTAGACTGGAAGAAGTGCATGGCCGTCTACCACACCGCCCACATCCAGGCATGGTGGGACGCGGTATCCACATTCCTGGGCGACGTGGACGTGGACGAGAACGGCGTGCCCGTCATCCCCACCGAGGGAGACGGCGTGCCGTGGTGGCCTGATGAGTTGCGCGATTTCCAGCACGCCGACGCCGTGACCACGGTGGGGTACACAGACGCACATGGCACGTACAGCAGTATCGAGCCGCCAGAGGATGAAGGGTGCCTGCCTTTCTGGTACTACTTCGACCACAACGAAGGAAAAGAAGTTGACATTAACTATGTCCTCGAAGCCCAGAAACTCAATCCCCTGGAAGAGCTCCTGGCACTCGGAATGCTATACACCAGCGACAGCTTCGGCACCACTTATGCCTACGTGCAGACCGAGGTCGTTGGAGCCTGCTGGCTTAGGCCTGTCCCGGAGAACCTGGAGTATCTCGAAGCGACGGTGCAGTCAGAGGCGTTCGATCGCTATTACACCACCTATAACGAGGACGGGGAAGACGACCACCCCATAGCAATCGCTGCGTTCCTGGACCGCGTAGAGCGGGCGCTGGGCGAGTGGCACTACCACGAAGATGAATTGGCGGAGTATCAGGAAGAGATCGAGCAAGCCCGCAGAGATTACCTGGGAGGCGAACAATGAGGATTGCGGAATATAAATTGAAAGTGCGTGGCGAGCCGTGGGAAGAAACCCCGGTATTCGTCGAGGTGGACATCGACAGCGTAGAGGACATCATCCAGCAAGAAGCGCTCGAAGATGACTTTCAGATGCCGGGGATCCCGTTCGCAGACCTGGCAGACGGGATCGCGAACGGCCTGGCCCGGGTGTACCAGTGCGAGGTGCGCTGGAACACGAAGGGGTCGTTCCAGGGCCATTACGTGGGTCGGGGCACGCGCGAGCCCGCCATCGAGGAAGAGGTCGAGTATAACGAGAGTGACTGGTGGAACTAGGAGGCACACGATGATCATGTACTACGCGCGCATTGACCCGATTGACGACGACACAGTTTTCTACATCTGCGACTCCCCCGAGGCCGCGGAAGAGGTGATCGCACGCTACGTGCAGGAAGAGTGGTACAAAGAGCTTGGCCCCATCCCAGAGGACAGATGGGAAGCTGTCGAAGCCTACTTCGAGAGCCACGGATGGTACGAGACGAGCCACATGGAGGTCACGACGATGCAGAATATCGGAAAGGAGTTTCCGCGATGAAAGTGATATGTGTCCACGCATTTGCGTGCCCGCGTAGCGGAGAATGCAAACACGCGGCCCCGCATGACGAGATCAGTACTTGCAGTAACGGATGCACGGAATATGATGACGCCTACTGTGCCCCACCCCTCTTCTATCTCACCGAGAAAGACCTATGCGACAGGATCGAGGAGGTGCTCGGGCGCGAGCGCGGGCTGCATCTCCCCAACATCCTCACAGTAGACGAGTTCCAAAGCGTCGCCGAGGATGTGTACCAGCAACTCATGAACGTGTGGAGGGAGGAGATGGACGAGGTGATCACCGAGGCGCTGGAGTTTGTCCAGTGCGCCCGAGGGGGCCTGTAGTGGACGAGAGATTTGAGGATCGCTACGAGCGAATGGAGATGAACGCCGCGCGGCTTGCCGAGGAGCAGGCCGCGCGCGGCGCCCTCCCCTGCCCCGACTGTGGGAGCGCGGACGGGATGCAGTGGTACAGCAGAGAGGGAGTCCTGTTCGTGTACCAGAAGTGGCCCGAGGGCCTAATCCCCCTTGTGTGGTATCAGGTCAAGGGAGACGACCACTGCATGTACGCGCCGTGCCGGACGTGTAACCCGTTCGGTGTGATACCAGAGGGGTACGAGCCGGTGGAGTTGGCAAGCCTAGACGAGTGGCTGGAGAGTGAGTGCATGTGCCCGGACTGTGTCCGGGAAAGGAGTAACTGATGTACAGCAACGGAAAAGACCGCGGAACGTTCAACTTCTGGGTCCACAGCTTCCTCGACAGTGGCGGAGTCTGTGGCTACCACCACGACAGGGTCACCCCGCAGGAAGACGACGATCCCATGCAGGTCCATTTCGTAGGCAGCAAGATCGAGTACGCCACCATTTCCCTGCCCCACTTCCTGAACCAGATCCTGGACGCCACCGACCCTGTCGCCATCGCCCTGGAAACCCTGCTGTATGCAGCGCCAGGCGACTCCTGGAACGATGCGGTGGAGTGGCTCCAAGAAAACCTATGGGAGGCGCTCGACCTGACGCTTGAGCACCAAGACAACTTCCGCGGGCTCGAAGTGGACGATGACATCATGAAGGCCCTGGATGCCATCGACGCATGGCTAGAGGACGAGCCTGTCTTCGGCGCCGGGTTCTACACCTACAACAGTAAGAACAGCCTCGACCAGGACTTTGCAGTATCCCTGCTCATCGGCAATGAGGAGTTCTACGGCGAGCAGTACGCGATCGTTCGCACACACAACGGATGCGATGCGCGCGGCGGGTTCTCAGAACCCGTCGTGGCACTGGTGAGAGACATCGAGTACTTCTACAGTTGGGAGGCCAACCTCTACTGCCCGGAGTGTCACGCGAGTTGGGAGTCCGAACACCAGTACATCCAAGACATGGAGCAGATCGGGTGGCCCACCCTGGACGACGTGGATCAGTGGGCAGCCCTGCTTGAGACGACTCAGCAATACGCGGCCGGCCAACTGTCGTTCATGAAAGAGGAGCCGAAGTGGATACACACGATCTCCATGGACACTGCCGCAGACGTGATCGCCGCTCTGGACGAAGGCGCCGAGCTCGCGGACGCGTTTCCCCAGGCCCTGGTGAATGGCGTAGCGCCGACCGGCCGGTTCAGTGAGGCGGACGCCGGCGACACGCTGCTGCTGTGCCCAAACTGCCTCCGATTCTCTGCCTACGTCAGCAGCACGGTAGCCTACGGGTTCTGAACTGGGGCCTTGACATCCGTTAAGTCTTGTGGTACACTTGGAAAGTAAGTAAAAAACCATCAAGGAGTGTACCATGACACAAGTGAAGCTATCAGAGAAGGCTCGGCGAGTCTACCAGGCGATGTGCGACCTCCAGGAGGAGCATGTACGACTTGGCGCCACCTTGCAGGCTATCGCAAAGCGCGCCGGGCTCAACAACCGGGGGTCGGTCGCCTATCACCTGCCGGCGCTTATCGAGGCAGGGCTGGTGAGGGATGCTGGCACAAAGAGCCACAAGTACGTGGCTGTCGTGCCGGTGGAGGACAAGGATGAATGAGGCCCAGACGACGAGCAGACTCACAGATCTCTTGGGTCGTCTGGGCCTCTGGCCCTACAAAATACCCGACACCAGCGCGAATCACCCCCAGGGGGGCGAGCCGGACATCATCTGCATGGACATCGACGTAGCGATCGAGGTAAAGATGTTCGACGACCCCACCGGCGAGTGGGAGAGCGCCAACTTCCCATTCCGGCACCTGCGCGCGGATCAGCGCGCGTACCTGGAGATGTTCCAGCGGGACGGACATCATTCATACCTGGCCCTGGGAACACGGCACGGCACGGCGGGATCGAAAACAAGGCCGCGCCTGTTGTGGCTGATCCCGTATCGGGAGTGGATAGATATCGAGACACGGGTAAAGAAGTATCGCAAGTCACTGCCGCTGGACTACCGCCCGCGCCTAGAACGGCCTGTTCGGGACCGGGGCCTGGTGGCAACTCATCTTCTGCATGACTATGAACTCGTTTGGGACGATGGGTGCTGGCACCTACCGCCCCACAGCCCATTCTATGAGTTTACCACAGTCAAAGAGCCGGACCAGGAACGCGACTTGTACCAAATGAGGGAGATATGGCGTCAACTGAAGCAACAGAACTGATCATCCCCCAGAAAGTTGAACTCGTGACAGGTGACGTAGTCAAGGCATACGTCACGCGCCTGGAAGAGATGGCAGAGCGGGAGCTCACGCGCCGCACAGAAGAAGGATACGTGATGAGCCCGGGCGAGCGCGAGCTTGAGAAACACAAGCTGATGTTGGACTACTGTGCGGTGATGGACAACATCAATCAGCGAGCCCGGCAATTGGTCCTGGAAGCAATACATCGGCGACGACTAAACGAGCATTCGCCGGAGGGGTGGTCCGACCTCCGGGAGACGATCGAGGACGCCGTCCCGTCTTACAGCGGCGGCACCAGGCATCAGCTACAGCGCGTGGCGGAGGTCATTGCCCCCTGGTGCGAGGCGCACAACATCGACATCTACGACAGCCCGGAGGCCCTGTGGCGGGTGAACGAGGCAGCTTCGTTCATTGCCAAGATCATCGAGGGGGACGCCCCGGAGCAACAGAAGGTCGCGGACGTCCGCAGAACCCTCGACTATGTCACGACCCACAACCAGCAGGAAGTAAGGGCGTACGTCCGGCAATACAAAGGCACACCCATCCGGGCGGGTCAGGCCGAACTCCCGGACGGTAATTCTGTACTCGTGTTGGTTGGCAAGCCTGCCGAGATTCGGGCGGCCCGGATGCTGATCGGGAACCGAGCGACGTGGACCCATCACGCACAAGCTATCGACAGCAAGGGCGACCTTCGACCAAGCAAGGCCGGGAAGGGACAACTCGTGAGAGACACGAGCACAGGCGCCACCCTCGTCGGGATGCAGGTCTTCAATGAGGATGGAGAACTGATTCAAGAGGTGGAATAAGGAGGTTAGGATGGACACGGCAACTGTAGCAGTCTTGGTAACGTGGGCGATGGCCATGATGTACACGGGGGTAGCCTTCACGATGGCAGCAGGGTTTGGCCTGATGTGCTGGCGCCTGACACAGAGGCAGCCACAGCCGGCCACGTTGAACGGCGGGTTCTTCGACCTGATCAAGTTCGGAGTGGTCCCGATCGATCGCGTGGGGCGCGTGACAGTCCAGGCTGAGCATGAAGGCTACGAGAGGGCATGGCAGTACATCGGGGACAAGTTTGCGTACTTTGTCTACACCAGCCCGCAACTCACGGGCGACACGATGACAGTATAAAGGAGTGACATGAACAGCAGAGTGTACCGATACATCAAAGACGAACACGAGCCCCGGGAACCCCGTTTGTATATGCGGGGAGTAGGGTTCATTTGCGAAGGCTGCGAAAACTACATGACAGAAAAACATCGTATGGCCTCGGTGATGGACGCAGTCCCGGACGAGCGTGGCGGCCTAGTCCATCTCGATTGCGTCGTCGGATTTGCGCGCATCACGACGACCGCCGTGTGCAGCACCAAAGATGTCTTTCGCTACAAAGATGGTGACTCCCTCTCAGGACGCACGTTGTGCCTGGCCCGGATGCAAGCTACCACAGATCGGCTCGGTATCACGAAAGCGGCGGAGTGGCCAGACGGGTGGCCCGTAGACAACGAGTATCTTGAGTTCCTGCTCGACTGGCGCGAGTACGAAGATGCAATGCGCGAGCTCAAACAGGCAGGCGCAGAAGAGCGACGGCGCCGGGACAATGCCAAGTACGGCGCCGCGCGGGCCGCCGCCGAGCAGAGAAAGATCGAGTGCGAGAAGTACCAGGCATGAGGCACCGCGAGATCGCCATCCTTATCCTTGCCATTGTCGTGTGCGTTGAACTGTTCTCGTTCATGCCCACACTACTCGGAGTGAGGATGGGCGGGGACTGGTTCGGGTTCTTCCGGCCTCGCGTACTGCACATAGAGCGCCTGTACGAGCAGGGCCCCACGTCATACGCTCCATGGACCTTCGTTCCGCTCATACCCGTTGCGCTACTGCCTCCACAGTTGGGGTACGGAGTACTGCTGACATGCTCTGTGGCTGTGCTGGTGGCCTGCACGGGGAAGTGGTGGCGCGCCCTTCTCCTGGTGGCGTGTTGGCCGGTGATGGACGGGTTACAACTGGGGCATCTGGATGCCCTATTGTCTATCGTGTTTCTGCTGCCGCTGGATTGGGCCCTCGTACTCGTGTCCATGAAGCCAATCGTGCTGTGGCCCTGGGCGCTGCTTTCTGTACAGAAAGCAACAAATAATGACTGGCGAATGCTGGCATCCATAATGAGCAAGCTGGTCATAATCGCTATCGTGTCGCTATTGATACGGGGGTGGTGGCCCGCCAAAATCGAGCTCGACCAGGTAGGCATGCCGTACCCGCAGATCTGCACGTGGCCCCACCTGATTCCCATCGGGGTCTACTTCATGACGCGCAAAAAGGAGCGCGCCTGGCTGATCGCCGGACTGTTCTTGACGCCCTACCTGAACCCATATCACCTGACCCCGATCCTTGCGTACGTATACAGGAACGAGGACAGATGGTGGGTACTGGCACTGATCACGGCAGCGACGTGGTTGCCAGTCATATTATAGGAGAACCAATATGGACTCGCGTGCACAAGATTTTGCCATATACCTATCGACGCTTAGTACGAGGAGGGCCCGGTCCGCGCTCCTTGACTTTGAGATCGTGCTGAGAGAGGAGTTTTCCGCACGGGACCGCCGAGACCTGCCCGATGTAGTCTCTGGGATGCTACGCTTACTGGCCAGCCGGCTCGGTATGGAGCTCGTAGAACCGGAGGATGAATATGAGTGATCTGAGGACCCCAAACCTGGATAAGATGTCGGAAGTAAGAAAGCTCAGTCAGACCATTGGCGAGTTCATCGTGTGGCTGCGCGACGAGAAGGAGATCGACACGTGCAGACGGCTGGAGGTAGAGCCATTCGAGGACGATACAGGGCCGGGCTACTATGGTGAGTGCCCGGTGTGCGGGCGCGAACTGAACCTGTGCGGCGACCCGTACGTATTCTGGTGGCCCGCGTACGCCAACATCCAGGAGTGGCTCGCCGAGTTCTTTGGCATCGACTACGACGAGATAGAGCGCGAGAAAATGGAGCTCCTGATACACCTGCGAGATCAACAGGGAGGCGACTGATGTTTGAGTCACTGCCGATCTGGGTCCAATTCATCATTGCAGGGGCCGTGCTCGCGCTGGTAAGCTGGTTCGCAATCCCCCTCCTGGTAGACCTCATCGAGGGGCTATTTCACAGGAGTCGCAAATGACCAATAAGATCAAGAACGAGTCTCACGACACAAGGTACTTCACAATCACGCCCAGACTGGTGTGGGCCCTATCCCGCACCCCGCACGACTACACGTTCTGGTGCGTGGTCAAGATGATCGCCGGCGACAACGAGGAGTGCATCCTTGGCACCGACGACCTGGCCACGATGGCCATGATATCGAAGGGCGGCGCCCACAACTCACGCGACTGGCTCATAAAGATGGGGCTGCTCGAAGGCGAGGTCCGGCAAGACCCTGGCTATCAGGCAGTGTGGCACCTACGAGTGCCTGACATCTGGAAGCGCAGCATCGAGTGGGCGGAGGCGTACATCAAGCTACGTGACCGGGTCGCGTGGAAGGCCATGCAGAAGAAGGCACACAAGGAAGGGCAGGATCTGGAACTCATCGAAGCGATGCTCGCAGGGCTCCCCGGCGTTCACCCCTTGAACGCTGAGGAGGAGCGTTCACCCCATGAACACCCTCGTTCACCCCATGAACGAGAGCGTTCACCCCATGAAACAAAGAATATCCCTAAGAATAACCATAAGAAGAACCCAATACCCGCGCGGCAGCCCGCGCAGGCCACCGAACTGGAATACGACTACGACGACCTGGATGGGTCCGGGGGCGACCCCGACAAGACCGAGCAGGGCTGGATGCAGCCCGAGCTCCCGATCCACCATCAGGTCCTAGACGTGGCCCACGCCAAGCGGTTCCAGAAGACCCGGTGGAAGAAGCGGCTGACCGGCCTCGCACAGGCTATCGCGTCCGGGGACATTCTTGGAGGTGGCGTGTACCAGGCGTGCCTAGACGGTCTGGACAAATGTGAGAATGGCGTGGTGCAGGAGCCGCTGCCGCCGATCCCGGCCTCCTGGCTGGACTGGCGGCTGGAGCAAGCCCGGAGGAACCGCTGGTCCATAGGGGGAACGGTTGACGCGCTGTTCTCTCGGGAGGCGCTGGTCAAGCACTGCCAGTACCACCTGCGTGAGATGGGGGCAGCGGTCCCGGCGAAAGAAGTTCAGTATGAGGACGCCGACCTGGGCGCAGTGGAGGTAATCAACCTATGAAGCGCGAGGACCTCGTGAGCCTACTTGAAGTGTTGCAGCAAGACGAGATGGAGATCAACCTCTCCAAGGGGCGCGAGTATGCCCAGGGGGACGAGGATGCGTTGCAGAATTTCAAGGTAATCTCCAAACTGGTGAAGTTGATGTTCGGCGCAGATGTCTCCCCCGAGATTGTGTCCTTCGTGTACATGGCCAAGCACCTGCTCGCGATTGGGGACTACGTGAAACACGGCGATTCTCGCTCGAACGAGCCGATCACCGGCCGCGTGGAGGATGCGCGGTTGTACCTGGCGCTGCTTCTGGGGCTGCTGGAGGATGCTGCGGACCACAAGACGGCGGTATTGTTGAGACTGGAGGATACAGATGGCGACTCCGCTGAGTGATCTCACGGGGCAAGCCTTGGTAGATGCGGGCTATGCCATGCAGAAGAGGCTAGAGGAGACGGAGAAGAAGAAGCGGGAGTACATGCTTGATGATCCGTCTGTGTGTTCCCGGTGCGGCCAGAAGAAGCGCGCGATCAGCAAGACGCTGACCGAGCTAGGGCTCGACTCTCACCCCAAGGCAGATGAACTCGGGGTCGTCACCTGGTACGCTCCATGTGACAACCCGGAGTGCCAAGCGATCGCGGCACAGGCAATGAGCGGGTTCTCAACTGACGGTACAGATATGAAGCTGGAGCAGGCGATCTATCGGGGTAGCCTGGGGTACGCCGGCATAGGCGGGCTGAACATGCAGGGCCTGACCCTGGAAGGGTTCAATACAGAGTGGCCGCCGCTCGAGGAGCATAGAGTGGCCCTGCGCTCCGCACTGGACAAAATGACCGCGTGGTCGCAGGATCCCCAGGGCACGCTGATCCTGTCCGGGCCCTATGGTATTGGCAAGACGCGCCTGGCAGTGGGGTGCCTGCGCAATTACTTGAAGGGCCGCGAGTCAAGGAACCTACCGGCAGGCATCGAGGACAAGCGTGTAACGGATCGCAGGGTGGGGTTTCACCTTGCCTGTGTAGAGGCGTGGAACATGATGAAGGGCCTGTGGGGTACGAATGAGTCGGCCGGCCGGTACAGGGACATTGACATCACCGAGGCCGGCCTTCTCCGAAGGGCGCAGCAGGCAGGCCTTCTGGTTCTGGATGATCTGGACAAGGTTCGGCCGGGCGAGACGTATTTGCGGTGGATTCTGAGTATCATGAACTACCGCTCAGACGACGATCGCCCGACCATCATCACCATCAACCGCCCGGTCAAGCAACTGGGCGGACACCTCAAATCTCAGCAGGGCCCGAAAGAGCCGGGTGCGGCAGACGCGGCCGAGGCGCTGATGTCTCGCATCCTCTATAGGGCTATCCCGCTCCAGTTCTCGAAGGAGCAGCCCGACTTCAGGAAGGGGGCTGTCGTCGATGGCTAAACGCAAGAGCAAGAAGAGGCCGGCAGAGTACGTGACATTCTATGGTCGCGAGAAAACGGACGAGTTCCGCAATGTGACAAGCGCGTTCGTCCTGGGGGAGACCCCGGAGCAACTCAACGAGTGGCACGAGAGCGACCGGTATGGACTCAGGGAGCGGGGGTTTCATCGGTGCACGACGTTCAAGCTGACAGTGTGGACCAGGCACAACGGGGAGGATCTCCCCATTTGTGGGTGCTACGAGTCAGCACAATGGCTGTATATGGAGGTGCAGAATGGTCAGCCAACAGACCCTGAAAGCAATAGCCAATAGACTTGAAGGAACAGGCGGGACCTTGCTCTCGGCCATGCGCGAGTGCGACGTGCCCTATGTGACGGGCGCAATCTATGAGACAGAAATACAACTGGAAGTAGAGCTTGGCTTCGGCTACTGCAAGGGCTGCGAGATGTGGGGCTACGAGGTGGAGGATGGCCTGTGCCCGGAGTGCCAGGACGAAGCAAATATGGCCCTGTGAGGAGGTCCAAGTGAACTGGAACATGATTGACGGGATCGCCATAATCGTGTGCGCCATTGGAATTGGTGTGTGTATAGCAGTTTGGAGGAGAGGGTGATGCGCGACTTTATCCTGATAGTGATCGCGGTGACTGCGGCGCGTTTTCTGTACAGAATTTGGAGAATAACACCATGATAGTGATACTGGTCTGTGCCGGCATGCTTTGCTTAGGACTGCTCGTGGCGCTCGCGGTCGCAATCGCGTTGTACGCAATATCTCCACGCGAAAGGGGAGGAGAATGAACGACTGGAAAAGTCTTCTGGAGGACGGCTACCTGTCCTCCCTGTGGCTCCTGGAGAACGAGGGCCCCGTAGACTTTCACGGGGCCTTCATTCCTGCGGTCGCAGAGGGCATCATAAGAAGGTGGTGCCCCGAGGGAGGCACGATCTGGGATCCGATGGCGGGCAGCGGGACAACCGGGCGAGAGGCTGTCCGGCTAGGGCGCCGCCACTTTCAGTCTGACCTGAACCCGACACGTAAAGTGATCGTGCAGGGAGATGCCAGAGACATAGCGGTCTACGAGAGCGCACACGACTCAACGGTAACGACTATCCAGGGGCCTCACCACGGCAAGCGGTTCAAGTTCGACACCGTCGTGCTTCACCCACCTTACCACAACATCATCCAGTTCTCTGACAGGGCGGAGGACCTGAGCAACTGCGACAGCGTGGCCGAGTTCTTGATGGAGTGGCGCCAGGTCGTCCACAACACAGCCGCCCACTTGAAGGATGGCGGGTATCTGGTTGTCGTGTGCGGCGACATCTGGATCACCCGCGAGGAAGCCAAGAGAACCAATACCCAATACGGACACTATCCGCTGGCCTACTCATGTATGTGCGAGGCGTACGAGGTGATGGAGATCGAGGGGATGGGCCCAGCGCTCAAGGCAATCGTAACCAAGGATATCAAGAACAACCAGGCCCGTGCCAAGCAGCGGAACCTGTGGGCCTCCCGGTACACAGACTGGGGAGCCGTGTTCTTCGAGACAGAGACGATCTTTGCGATCCAGATAGGGGGATGATGAGCAGCCCATGTCCTTTCGAGGCAGTTGTGACCTATGGCAACCTAACATTTCTGGCGAGCAGGGGGCTTATTTGCAATTACGTTACCGTGGTCCGGGTCAGCGATGGCAAGATAGGGAGCCCGTCAAAACAAGACTGCCAGCGTATTGCTAATGCCCTCACGCGTGGCATCAGTGACATTAACCTAAGAGAGTGTAATGGGCCAATATGCCAAGGCTGGTGCGCAGTCACAGCAGATGATGTAGAGAGAGCGATTCAGGAGGCGCGGACCCTCTTGGAAAAAGAGGGGGCTTGACAGCCGTTAAGTAACCTGCTATACTGTACACATATCACTAAGGAGGACCAGCATGTTCGATAAAGAGATTCGCGACGTTGTGATCTTGAGGAAGCGCTCGAAGGCCGTGAAGGGCGCGAGGCTGGAGGCCGAGGCCGCGATGTACGCCACCCCCGAGGGCAAGAAGTATAAGCGCCTGGCGCTCATCGTCAAGGAGGTGTCGGCCGCACTGAAAGCTGCGGAGCTCCTGCTTCGGGCCCAGATCGTGGCCAATTTTGACGGCGAGAACAAAAAGCCGGCTCCTGGCCTGGGCGTGCGGGTGGGTAAGCCCAAGCACGAGGTGGTCACCCACGTCAGCCCGTACGAGTTGGTGCAGTGGGCCCGCGAACACGCGCCCAGTGCCCTGGCCGTGGACACGGAGTACTTTGAGAATATGGCCATCGAAGGCAAGGTTCCCCCCGAGATCGCCACGGTCCTCGAGACCCCTGGCAAGGTCACGGGCACGATCGCCAGCAAGCTGGAAGAGATGTACGATGTTTAGAATGCCATTCATGGATCCCAACGGACGCCAGGCTGTGTGTGGCGTCGAAATCTCGAACAGGATCGTGGTGATCACAGAGCTCCCGGAGAACCGGGGCATGTCAGTAACAAATTGCTGCGAGTTCCTGGCAGCTTACGTGGCCAACTCCTTCAATGTGGATCCCAACAAGGTTGTGTGGGTTGAGCACTACCCCGAGCGGGACGGCCTGGACGAGACGTTTGACCTGGTGGAGCTTCGGTGGCGGCACACTGCACATGGATGGACGGTGATTGGTAGGCCGCGCTGGGCGCCGTCGAGTGCCAAGTTCGTTAGAGCTTATCTGGAGGCCGAATGAGCCAACTCGATATTCCTGAAATGAATATGGACGACGAGGAGTTCGCGGCGTTGCAGGCTCGCGCCTGCGTACATGACGTGGTAGTGAGCAAGTTGGTTGCCGGTGTGAATCCAGTGTGGGTGACATGTGAGTGCACGTGCTATGAGCATTCTGTGATCATTCGCGACAGCGGCACAGAGGTGGCAGTGTGCCCAAACTGCGGGACTTACCTGCGGCTGTTCCCGATTGAAACGCTAGAGGATCTCGCGCTGTACGAAAGTGGCGCCTTCGATGCCAGGGGGATGCTGTGCTAGAGCCAGGGAAAGTTTGGGATGCAATACGAATCAACGCTTCTCGCGGTGGAGATTGGCCGGCGTCTGCGGAGAATGAGCGGCTACCGGGAACGGTGGCCGGGTTCTACACCGATGTCTTCCGGGACATCCTGAACAAGTGGATGGGGCACAACCTGCGCTCCTCCAAGGCAGACCTAGAGTTTGTTCGCGGGATTCGTATCCGGTTCCTGGACTTCCTGTACGGGCATGTGAAGTCGTGCAACGATCTCACGTGTGGGGAGGCCGTCTCTGCGATGCGGTTCCTGGACGAGACGTATGCGAAGGACTTGCTGTTCGAGTGGTTGCTGGCGGAAGGAGTCGAGTATGGATCCGATGAGTCGTAACGAGCTCAAAGCCCGCCTTCTTATGGAGTTCCCGTTTTGTGACGTTTGTGGTGCCCGCCTGGGCCCGCAGAATGTCCCGGATATGCACGAGTCTATCGTCCCCAAGCGAGCGGCAATGGGCTGGCAGCCCAAGGAAAGGCGGCTACTGATCAATCACGAGTACAACTGCCATCTGCTGTGCCATGGGCCGTGTCACGAGTGGGCTCACGCCCATCCCCGGGAGATGGTGGCACGTAAGATCGCTCGCTATGGGATGGATGCGATCCACGAGTGGATCGAGACACTTGGGTTCAAGGTGCCGTATGCCTGGCACCGGGGGCTGGATGAAGCAGAGGCCAGGAGACTGGCCGAGATAAGGAGAATGCCATGAGTGCGCATTGCTGTCTGTGCGGCGTCTCGCTAGGCGCGCATAACAGGCATAGTTCTAGCCTGTGCGAGTCTTGTGCTGCCGCCGAGCACGAGGGGCAACAGACTTTTGAGGAGTATCAGGCCCAGCAGGGCAACCCGAACTTTCTGCCCGAGTACTTTGGGCGGGGCGTGAACATCGACGCGATCCGCGACTTTTGCGGCATCGATCCGTTTCACCCGATCGCCATTGCGTGGACGGAGATGTTACTGGATGCAGACATGTCGGGCGACCCGGGCATGTACTACTCCCTGGCCGAGTATCAAGATGCGGCCGAGGGTAAGGTGCAGGCGCGATGCAACGATGACGACTTGGCTATCTATGAAAGCTGGCTGGAGAGCACAGGAGGCTGGCCGGATGCCTAGAATAGACAACTCGCAAGCGAATATCGATGCCGTGAACGTTCTGATCGAGGAGATGTGGGGCCGCGCGCCACTCCTGGAGGACTTTTGCGAGGAAGACCCGGGGCAGACGCCCCCGATCGACCTGTGCCGATGGTGCTTCGAGGACTTGGAAGGGTTTGGCCCGCAGGACGAGATAGAGCATCCAGGCTACGATCTGGACTTCTATCAGTGTGCGGTTTGCGGAGACGAACTACTAGAGGAGGGAGACAAATGACCACACAGATATGCAATGACCCGCGCGAGATCAGGATGATATGTGTTGACGATCACGACGGAGGCCTGTGGTATACCGCCGGCGAGGGAGGATTGATCTCCATTACGCCCTATCTGGAAGGCGGCATGTACAACAGCAGTGTTTGGTTCTTGTTGTCATACGAGGACGGGCATGTCGATCGCATTAACGGCAGGTTCGTCTGGAGAGCGTCTCACGCGTAGGAGGTTTCCCATGGCCCACATTTCTAGTGTGGTTGAAACTGGCTTACCTATTCGACGTCTGTACTATTCTGACAATACTGTTGCGGCCCAGCTACACAAGGATAGTGTAGAGGAGATCGTCGCGTACCTCGATCAGGACGGTGAGATCTACTACGCCCTGCTCGATGCCGCCGGCCTCGCGTTCAAGCGTATCAGGGGTGACTTTGTCATGGTGGTCGAGCACGGCGATCCGGCACCATTCTAGGAGGCGCGTATGGGAATCCCTTGCAGGCCCTATCAACAAGAGGCTGTTGACGCACTGTGGGAAGCACTGAAGAAGGACGACGTGTGGGCGGTTGGGTGTGCGATGGCTACCGGCCTGGGTAAGACCCGAGTAGGCCTCGTGTTTATCGACCAGCACCTGGATGGCGGCCGCGCTCTGTGGCTGGCCCACCGCAACAAGCTGGTGGAGCAGCCCCTGGAGCGGCTCCGAGAACTATGGCCAGATGCCAACATCGGTGTAGTCAGGGCGCGCAAGAACGACGTCGATGCAGACATCATTTTGGGTAGCGTGGCCACGCTCACCCGCGAGAACCGGATGCAGGAGCTCTTGGCCGCGGGCAAGATCGACATCATCGTGACGGATGAATGCCATCACGGCCCCAGCGAGTCATACGAGCGCATCTACAAGTGGGTCAGGGAGCACAACCCAAACGTGGTGCACGTGGGCCTCACTGCGACCCCGTGGAGGCGCGACGGTAAGTGGGCAAAGGGCGAGTGGACGTTTCAGGAGCTCCCCCGAGGAGCCCAGAAAAATATCCGCTGGGGAATCCGGGAGGGGTGGCTAGTTCCCCCTGTGGGAACTGAGGTCGAAACGGAGGTCTATAAGCAAGGTAAGTTTGCCGCCGACCTGTCAAGGGTAAGGGTCACCGCAGGCGACTTCAACACCGGCGAGCTCGCAGACGTTCTCGATGCTGCTCAGTGGCATCTGCTTGTCGCTAAGTATTACCTCGAGCACTTTGTCACGCCGTACGATGAAGAGAAAGAGGTTGTAGGCAGCGGCGAGGGCAAGCAGGCCATCGCCTTCACCGTCGATGTTGCGTCCTCGAAGAAGCTGTGCGAGGAGCTCAAGTCCAGGGGCGTGAAGGCTGCCCATATCGACGGCACGATGTCGGACAAAGATCGTAAGCCTATCGAGCGCGGGTTCACATCGGGCAAGATACAGGTACTGTGCAACTGCGCGGTCTACACGGAGGGGGCAGACTTCCCCTCCGCTGAGGTTGTACTGATGGCCAGGCCCACCAGGTCGCCCGGCTTGTTCACACAGATCGTAGGTCGCGGCTTGCGCCCCTATCCCGGTAAGGACCACTGTGATGTAGTCCTGTTCGCCGGTCACGGCGCAGACCTGATGACCCTCTTCGACCTTGGCAAGAGCAAGAAGGTCAAGAAGGCGGAGAAGGCAGCCAAGGAACTTGGGATCCCAGGCGTGAGCGCCGGCATCAATGTGTTCGATGAGCATACGGTCACCGGCGCTGGCACGAAGGCTACACTGGTGTCCCTGTTCAACGGGAGCAAGCACGCCTGGTTCCGCGATGGCGCCGTGTTCTCCCTGGGCCTGGGCGAAACTAAGGATGAAAAGAGCGGAAACCTGTACCAGAGGACACTCGTCATCTTGCCGCCTAATGGGGATGACTGTTGGCACCTGATGGCCTTGGGCCGGAGGGTGTGGTACGGCCAGGACCAGAAGCGACACGGCGGCCAGTGGCGCGTGTACGAGCTCGATGCAGGAATGGATATCGAGGAGATGATGGATATGGCGGCTGGCGTCATCGAACGACGGGCCTGCAATACCCTCTCCAAGAAGCGCAAGCGGTGGAGGAAGGATCCTGCATCCAAGGGCCAGCTAGGAACACTTCATAGGATGGGCGTTACGCCGCCCAAGGGCCTCGGAAAGGGTGATGCGTCCAGGCTGATATCTCACTACATTGCGATGAATGTGCTGAGGAAGGAGGGGTACGTATCATGAGTCTCACAGATCGTGAGATGGATATCTTGGAGATGGCGGCGCGGGGATGGACGAACTGCGGCATAGCCGCCTACTATGACATCAGCAGGCAAACAGTAAAGAACCACATGTCATCAGTGATGGCGAAGCTGTGCGTCACATCCAGAACAGGGGCGGTGGTTGTGGCCTTCCAGCTTGGCTTGATAGATCTGTTTCACGTGCGCGTAGAACGGACATACGACCATGAAGATTAAGTGGTCTGTTGTTCTGCTCCTGCTGCTCGCAACGACACTGTACAGAATGGGGCAGGATGTACCACGATGAATAGGAGGTCCTTATGAGACTAAGGTTCCCGTTCCGCAAGATGGCGCCACGCGCGCCCACAAAAGAAGACGACGAAGAGCAGCGGCGCAGGGAGGCCGCTGCTCTTCGCAAGAAGCTACAGAAGGATCGTCCATGGTACCTGAAGGTAAAGGGTAATACCGACGAGCTAGGGAAATTGGGTACTTGACAGATGTCGAGCCCCATGGTATATTATGACAGAGTAGGACAACCACCGAGGAGGTAACTGATGGACTACAACTCACTTCTGAGACAGGATGGGCCCAAGGCAGACGCGGCATTCAAAACCCTGTTGGGGCCAGTGCCTCCGCAGATGACCTTTGAGCGCCAGGGGCCAAGCGGAACGAAGCTGACCTATGTGAAACACCAGGACGTGACGCTCTTGATGCAGAAGGCCTTTGGCCCGTTCTGGAACTTTGACGTGCTGGAGACCGGCACCTGCAAGGAGATGATTCCCCGCCGGAACGGAGAGGACGTCGAGAAGTGGACGGCCTGGGCGCGCGGCAAGCTGACCCTGTTTATGCAGCTTGACAACGGAGACGTGCTGCCGCTTACCTGGACCGCGGTCGGGAACTTTGACAACGTGCGCAAGATGCCTGACGCCTCGGGGCGATCTAGTGCGGCTAGCCGGTCGATCTGTAAGGCTGTCGCCCTAGCGCTGGGCTTTGGGCACGAGTTCTACGAGCCGACCGACGTGATCATACTGAACCCCAGGGCCATCTGGAACATGCTCCTGGAGCACGCGGCCGAGAACGGCGTGGGCCACGACACCGTAGAGGCCGCAATCAAGTCGTGCGGGATCCCTCAGTCAGAGTGGGTCGATCGGTACGACGAGCTCTGCGCGATCGTGGACAAGCTGGAGGGCAACGTGTTCGACGAGGATTCCATCGTTAAGGAGGATCCAACGCCACAGGCGATCAACCCAGCGAAGACGGAGACAACGGCCGCAGGCCCGTTCTCGGAAATCACAACCGCAGCCCCATCGGGCGCTGACGCCACCGAGACCGTCGAGGATCCCGTCGTGCAGGCCGCCATCGAGGAGCTCGGCGCCACCGTGGTCGGAGAGCCGGACTGGGGCTGGGGCGAGTTCTTCCTGCACTGCAAGGACGAGCTCGGGATCGCGTCCCCCACTGAGGCTAACAAGGAACTCGACAAGATGTACGGGAAAGGCCAGCGGCCGAAGTCGAAGCGCGAGATGTTCCAGGAATTGAAGGTCAAACTAGGCAAGGCCGACGATACAACCTCACAGGATACGAGCTCGAAAGGCGAAGAACAGTCTTTCTTCTAGGCGCGAATCGAGCCGGGGCGAGGGAGGGCCGAGAGGCTCTCCCCCGCCCTGTAGGGAGGCGCAGATGCCAACGAGATACTCATCCAGAGAACAAGAGAAGAACTACCAAACAACGCGTGTCTTTGTGGCCAAAGAGGTTGTGTATAACCAGTGGAACTCTCCGGCCTACAATCGGTGGAGAGTCATCAGGATGGACATGGCGACGCACGAGTTCGAGGAATCCGATAGGATGTATACCAAGGCCGGGGCCCTCGATTGTGCCAAGTCTACCGCGCAGATGAAGAACCTTCCGTTCGATCTCCAGAAGGACATCGTTGACTATGCCTGGGTCAGGCGTGGCCCGACGCTGCGCTGCATCGCGTGCGGCGAGAAGTGGAACGACACCTTCTATAGAGAGTGGAAGCGTGGGTGGGAGCCCGAACTGTGTCCCAGGTGCAAGGCCGCTTTTGACATCGGTAATCAGGTCCGTGAGGAGCGTACGGACTGTGTGTGGTCCGACTACAACGGCCTGGGTGAGATCTCCGAGATATTCCGAGACATCGCGTTGGCCATGATGCAAGCCAACACGGGCAAGCATGAGCAGATGCGTGGCGCAGAGGTAATCGGTGAGTACCACCCAACCTCTTACGGACATCACATTTCTGTAACAGAAAAACAGCGCGATGCAGCACGAGCCCTGATTGTCTTGATCAAGCAGGCTATGAAGAGTTCGTATAAGAAGGGCTACTTCGATGGGTCATCCCTATTGCACCGGTTGGCCAAGTGCGAGGTGAGCCCGAACGAGTTTGCGGACACAAGGGAGGCAAAGAGTGAGTAAGAAGGCAAATGTCTTCATAGGTGCGGCTGCCGGGATGTTCGGGGCGGGCCTCGCCGGGAACAGGTGGCAGACCGTCGCCATATCGGCCGTTCTTATGATCATCGGCCTGAGACTGTGGCGGGGAAACAGGGGAGGGAAGTAATGACCGGGCTACAGGGGCTCTCGCGGCATGCCGATATGCTAGAAAACGTGCGTGCGCAGATCATTACCACTAACAGCGAGGACTGGGGTGTCATTGCGCCCGCATTAGTCGAGTGGGCATCGTCATTTGCGGCGCTCTGTGGGGCGCAGGAAGCAACACCCGAGATGTCAGTATACCTAAGAGCGATCAGGTTCATAGCAGAAGTCATTTATGTGATGGGATATAAGCGCGGTAAGAGCCAGAGGTGAGAGATGCTATTCACAGTGTGGTTTTGGTACATCGGCAAGAAGGGCGAGGGCAGGTTTAGCGCCAGGGGGCACATGGCAAGCTGTGTGTTCGCCGGCGTCTTGACTGACCTGATTGTACTTGGGATCGTCACCAACCACTTCATTGCCTGCAACATCGCGGGCGTATCGCCCCGGAGTTGGTCGTGGGAATTTCTAGGAGGTTAGCATGGGATACGTCAGTTTTGACATCGAGATCGCTAAGGACAACCTGAAGAAGGGTGAGCCCTGGGAGCCCTACTTCAGCGAGATGGGGATCACTTGCGCGGCCACCTTGGCCATTCCGGGCAACCGCCTGATGGACTGGCACCCGCTGGAGCAGGACAAGGCCAAGGCGTTCCGGCCCAAGATGGACCAGGACGAGGTTTGTGTGATGGTACAGTACCTGATCTCGCAGGTCGAGCGCGGCAACCCTCCCCTGGCGTGGAACGGAGCGCGTTTCGATTTCTGGGTCCTGATGGAGGAGGCCCCCGAGTCGATGAAGCACGACATCATCGCCCTGGCGTGGGGTCAGATTGATCCCGGGTTCCAGATGATGAACGACCTCGGTTACATGTGCAGCCTGAAGGCGGCGGCCGAGGGGATGGGCGTCGAAGGCAAGTTAGATGGAATGACCGGTGCTCAGGCGCCGGCAGCCTGGAAAGAGGGGCGGGAACGTCAGGACTTGGTCATCGAGTATGTGAGACAGGACGTTGTGGCCGCCCACAACGTGTATCAGGCGATCCTGGAGAAAGGGCGCCTCGAGTGGGTGTCTGGTCGTGGGAATCAGATGCAGTGGACGCCAGAGATCAAGGACGGGCGACTCTTGACGGTCTTGGAGTGCATGCAGAGACCGCAGAAGAGAAATCCACTGATGAGCAGAGAGGAGGCGGTTGCATGGATGAAGTAGAGTATCACGCAAGTCCGCCGCAGTGGGCGCGGGACTATATCGAGGAAGTAGGCGACGAGACAGTTGAACCTTCCGTCTGGAGTGCTGCGAAGCCTGGGGTCGATATGCCGGCATTCCTACACACTCCACTCATGCGGTTCGCGGCTCTGTGGGCAATTTTCTCGTGCCTTGTAACCTGTGCCATAATGGCGGTGATTCAGTGAGCGAGGATATTGTGATTTACAGTGCCGAGTATCCCAAGGACGAGCCCTTGTGGGTGGTCATATTCCTGGGGCCGCTGGTCCGCTTTTCGGTCGTAGCTGTTGCCACCGTGTCGATTTTCGCGGTGCTGACGCTGTGGTTAGTGATACAGATATCAGGAGGATAAACATGGAAGACCCTATCAACAACATCATCAAGACATTCCCGGTGAACGAGACTATCGCCGTCGAGGATTTGGCGGAGTGGACGCAGGCCGGCTGGGCGTACGTAGGCACGTTTGTCTTTACAGAGGACGTGCAGACGATACAGATCGCGCGCCCGGGCCAGCCAGATGTGCCGGTGATGCCACGTCACGTTTTCGTCCGGCCGCCCGGACTAGTCTCTACAACGGTGGTCATGTCCACGATCATGGGTGTGGCAGAGGCGTTCGGAGACAACGAGGAGGTCGAAAAGGCCCTGGACGCGGTGCTGCACAACCTCACCGGTCAAACCATCGAGGGGTTCAGGAAGCGGGCCGCGCAGTATCGGGCCATGCAGAAAGAACAAGGAGGCATGCTACAATGAGCCAGGTACGAGTCGCGGTAGACGTCGGGTATTGGGGCACGAAGGTACTCTGGGCTAACGGCGAGCATGGGAGTTCGATCTTTCCCTCAGCGGTAGGGACCCCCGACGAGGCACGGTTCTCCCTGGGGTTCGAGGGGAAATCAATTATCCTGCGTGAGCCCCGGAATGTGGTTATCGGCCGGCGGGCACTGATGACAAGTCGCCACGTCGTGCAGTCCCGGTCACCTGACTGGGTGCGGTCGCCTGAATGGTACGACCTGTTCTTGGCCTCGTTGACCGAGGTCACGCAGGCCCTGAACTACAACCTGGACCTCTGTGTCGGGCTGCCGATGGCACACTACAAGCCCAACAAAGAGATCGTGAGGGCGCGCCTTCAGGATACACACGTTGTGGTACGCGAGGGCCGGCAACCCCAGCGGTTCCACGTGCACGAGGTCCGGGTAGTGCCCCAGGCCTGGGGTGTCGTTATTGACCAGGCGATCGACGGTAATGGGGAATACGACGTTTCATGGCTGAACTACACAGTCGGAGTGATCGACATCGGTGGAAATACCACCAACATCCTGGCCCTGGATGGCCTGGCCGAGGTCCCGTCAGGGAGCACATCTATCGCCAAGGGTGCGATGGATATCACAAGCGCGCTACAGGCATGGCTGAACGATAACTGCCCCGGCCTCTCGCTGCGGACGCATAAGCTGATGCGGGCTGTCACTGACCGCAAAGTGATGTATGACGGGGAATGGATAGACCTTAGCGAAGTCATTGAAGGGATCGCAGAGCCAATGGTTGCCGAGGTTGTGGCCCAGACGAGCCAGCGTTGGCCGAACCTGGTTGGCATCGACAAGTTGCTGATCGGTGGCGGCGGCGGGGCCCTGCTGGGTGCATATATCCAGGAGAGGATCCCCCGGGCTATCTTGGTGGATGACCCGGTCATGGCAAACGTCAGGGGCTACTTCAAGCTGCTAGGGGTCAAATGATGAGGGACGAGAGAGACAGAAAGACCATTAGCTTCCCGCCCGAGGATCACGATTTGGTCGTTTATCTCGATTCTTGTGATAACGCGTCATGGGAGGTGAGGCAGGCCCTTCGCCAGTACATAGAAGGCAAGGACCGCGTAGAGGCCTTGTGCGAGCTCATGATCCAGCAACATCAACGCATGGCTGAGACGCTGGAGCGCCTGGAGCATAACGGAGTCGCAGTCCCGAGGTCTAACCCTCACCATAGTGAGGGGATCTCTGCGGAGCACGAGGAGATGGCGGCTAAGCTCAGGGACCTGGGCAAGGTGTGACAGAGTAAGACAACGGAGTATGACAATGTCGTATTCTTACGATGATAACGGTTTGAGGCCCGGAAGCGACGTGCACGTACACACCAGTGGGGGAGGGGGAGGGCGCCTGGCTATCATTATGGGCGCCGTGCTTATCTTTGCCCTGATCGCGATGGGCGCAGCGGGAATCCGTAGCTTTGGCCCGGAGGCCAAAGCCCGCGCAGAGGTAATCGTCAGGACTCCTGTACCAACTCCGACGCCAATGCCCGAGGTGGTGCAGTCACAGACCAGGGCCACCGTCTCTTTCTACGACGTGGTGCGTTGGCTCGTGTACGTGGGCGGCGCATCCCTCGCCGTTCTGGTTGTTGCGCTTGTACTGTCGTGGTCATGGCGGCGGCGGGAGTATGCTGCCCAGAGAGCGGTACAGCAACTGCATCGGACGAACCCATCCCTGATCAGTGGGTGGGATGAAGTGTATGACCCACTTGGTTCCGGGACTCTGTATCTGGGTGAGCCATCGCAGCCAGCAAATATCGAGCACGCGCAGCTTGTGGCGCAGAACTTTAGTGCGGCGGCTGCCTGGAAGCAGGTAGTTAGCGCTCTAATACAGGCGCAAAAACAACGACAGCTAAGTGGCCCTGAATGCACCACGCTCGAGCGCGGCCTGACGCGACTAGAACAACTGGAGAGCGGTCAATGAAAGATGCGCTGAAAAGAGGAGCCCTTCTAGGTGTCCTCCTGGGGGCAGTGGCGCTCGCCACAGTGCTAGGACTTACGTTCCTGGGCACAAATGAGCCGGATATCGGGTATGGCAAGCTAGTCCTGGGGCTAACAGTGTTGTGCCTGGGGGCAGGGGCGCCAGCAGGGGCCCTCGTGGGGGGCCTACAGTACCACCGCGCTATGATGGAGCCGGAAGCGGCGCCGCCCATCATGGACGAGGATCCGTACGAATACCAGATATACGAGGATGACGGGTGGGACGCAGACATCGAGGACGCGGAGGGCCCGGACGAGCCCCCGCAGGACCCAACGCTGGCCGAAAAGATCGTGGAGTGTGCCAGGTTGCAGGCAATGTGGCACTATGAACGGGGCCGAGAGCCCACCAGAGGCGCATTCAAAGAGGCCGGCGTAAGCCAGCCGATATGGAACAGTGCGCGACATCTCTTGAAGATCATGAAGCTGGTGGGCGGGTCGGGCAGGAGTGTGTCTTGGGAGAGCGCTCATGCCAGCAAGGTGAAGAAATACCTCAACAGAATAGCAGCAGACGGAGACAAGATCTGGGTGCCCACGTTCGGGAATGGGCATGACTACCACCAGATCGGGGTGTCAGAGACGCTGGAGAAGAACCGGCACACGCGATACCGGCCGGCGTACACCGCCCCACTCCACAGTGGCTAGCGATTCGTTTGGATCGGTTATAACCAGGAAACCAACAAACCGAACCGATCTGTAAACCAAAAACGGAGGTAGAAACCGTGACACGGAGAAGTGGTGAAGACAAAGACCTGCAATCTGCATCGAAGAGGCGCATCACAGCCATTTGGAAGATTGGGTGGATGGGGGCCGGGATAATCGCCGCGCTCGTGCTCCTGTACTTCGACATTCTATATAGCGCCGATGGCATGATCCCCATTTTTGGGAAGAGCGAGAGCGCTTTCTATCTTTGTTGGGCCCTGAGCATCATCATGAGCCCAATCGAGATGGCAACGTCGTCCATTATGACAGACCCAGATCAGCGCGCAGAACTCGGCCCGGACGCGCGCGCCATCGGCATGACCATCGGATCCCTGGTGTTTGTTGCCGATATCGTGACGAACTGGCTGGGGCTATACCTGAGCGCGGCAGCGGACGGTATCGTGACAACCCTCAACTATCTTGTCATCTTCGTGGTCGGCGGCATACTGGCATTCGTCGAGTACGTGATTGAGTTTCTGGTATCGCTACTGTCCAAGGAGATCGCAAACTTCAAGGTGGCCAACCAAGAGTTCCAAGAGTGGCATGAACAACACGGCCAGTCCTCGCGCAGCCACTCTCGCGGTAACTCGCCACGCAGTCACAGCCGCCCGCCTGGCGGGTCGCCACGCAGGCCCGGCGGAACGCCCAATATGGGCCGCCCGTCCCGCGATGATGGGTTCCGGGATCGGCCTGCGCCGAGAGGGAGGACGATGTGAGAAGAGTAATCTGGCTGGCTTTGGTGCTCTTGTGTGTTGCGGCCGGGCCCACTGATCATTGTGGGCCTGGCCAGGTCGCCGTCACCTACCCGAACGGAGAGGTAGTGTGCGCGCAGAATGCCTGGGCATCAAACGGGTTTGCGGTGACGTATTCAGAGTACGCCGGGGAATACTGGCACACAGAGGTGTGGGTCGCAGGGCCCGGGAGCGCTACCATGAGCTATAACGGGATGCCGTTTGCGCCGCAAGGGAACGCCGGAGAGGTGCCATGGGATCGAATGGGGTGGCGCGACGAGTACGGCGTGCATGTGAAGCTCACGCAAGTGACAACGTCAGAGGGTGCGCAATGACACTGCCGGCGCACTTTGGAGAGTTTAGTGGGTTCTTTGAGTTTCCCACGATGGAGATTATAGACAGGATGCTGGTCGCGGGGATACAGCTAGACATGGCCGCGGCCGCCCAGCGACTGCGCGATCTCCAGACAGAAAAGGAGAAGTACCATGAGTCGTCGTTACTACCGCCAGCCGAGTCGCAGTGGTCAGTACAGGAAACGTAGTACACCGCGCAGAAGGCGGGGGAGTGCCCCAAGGTGGCTGATAGTACCGATCTTGATGGTGCTGGTGCCGCTGTGCGCATGGATCATCGGCCGGCTACCTGGAGGCTGGTAATGGATGATAATCGGGAATCGGCGCAAGGAGACTGGAACATGAATGGTGGCCCGGGTGATCCAACGTACACAGGGCCTGGTCTCTCGTTCTATTGCCTTGTCGGGGTGCTCGCCGTACTGTTCTTGTGTGCGGTTATAGTCTATGTCACGTAAATACCCCCAGAGGTAATTTTCGCAGCATAAAGTATAAGCCCCCGCTCTCCAGGCGGGGGCTTGTTCATCTCTCCGAAGCAGTTGGCGGCCTGCCTGCTACAGGAGAAGGATGACAACCACTCCCAGGGCCACCGCGAGTGTGACAAGGGCAGTATCCGTAGCCGACGCCGCTTTCAGCCGCTGTTTGAGCGCTTCTGGCCAGTATCCTCTGTATGTCAAGAACGCGACGATGGCGGCCAGGGTGATCGGCCCATAGGCGGCCAGCCACGGAAGCAGGGCCACCAGGTCCTCCAAAAGCATCACCACGACCACGAGGCCGGCAAAGATGGCGCCACAGATATTCTCCAGGGCGTTACCGCTGAGGCCGCATCCTTGCAGGAACGCCTTGAGCGCCGACACAAGCACCAGGATCGGCACTCCCCACAAAAGTAGTTCCAAGTCCATCTCAGTCACTCCTTTCATTCTCTTGATGAAGCACGAATAACGGTTCCGAGATCTCCACATCCATGAGATCGGTGTGCTTCACGGGCTTGTAATCGTCCTCGGCAACCCGGTAATGGAGCCAGCGCAGTTGTGTTTGTGACGACCACCCGCCGCCAGATAGCTGCGTGTGGCTGATCACCCCGCCGATTTCTGGCGTGAGCGCCTTCTCGGCCAAGTAGATGTTCTGGCTCTCAAAGCAGCCGGGGTTGAGGACGGTCATGGGGCCATGAAAGAACAGGTCCTTGTAATGGACGTGGCCCCATTGTAGGATAACAATCAATCGTGTTTCGGCCTCTGTGACGGCCTCGTTCAGCCAGTCTTTTGTGGCGTCCTCCGCGCCCTTCTGGCCTCTATATGACTTGGCGTAAGGTGCCCCTCCGGTTGGGTGCCACATACGCACGTTCAGTGCCCCGGTGTCTCCCTGCATAAGTGGGATGTCTGACTTTCCAAACCCGGCGTATACACAGTCACTGCGATGCTCACAGATGGTGCGAACCACGTTGACGCCGTCTGCTTTGAAGTGTGACTCGTCGTGGTTCCCGCCCATCAGGAGCCAGGTAAAGCCCTCGTACTGGGGCAGGCCTTCGCAGGCTGCGTCGATCTGCTCGTCACCTCCATAAGCGTACAGGTCAAAGTTGATACCCCGGTACATATTGATGCCGTGGGTGATATCGCCGCTCACGAGTCCATATTTGCATCCCTCCTCTTCTACGGCCACCTTGGTGATATGCCGCAGGGCACTATTTTGGTGATGGATCGACCCAAAATGCAGGTCCGACAGGTGAAGCAATGAGATCATTTGGCCCTGTGGCCAGATGTAGTCCAACTTGGGCCGGTGCGCCGGCCGCTTGGGCATCACGATCTTGTTCGCTCGCTCGGAGAGCTCGTAGCGCCCGCTCTCGCGCATGCCAGCGAGGATCTTGTCGATAGTGCCGGGCCCTACATCCAGGATGTCCGCGAGATGGATCCTGGTCTGGGGCCCGTGCTTGAGAGCCTTGACGACCTGCTCTGTGCGGGCATCCACCACTTCTTCCAGGCTCTCCCCTTCGGGCCACGTGTTTTCCATGGTGTCCTTGAGGGAGGATGGCGGTATACCCAGAGCCCTCGACGCCGCTGCCCAGGTTTGTTTTCCTCCATTTTTAAGGTACTCGATGACCGCTTGCCTCACCTGTTCTGGGTCGTACTTTCTTTTGGGCATTGTTTTCCACCTCCTCTATTAGTGTAGCAAAGAACTTAACACTTGTCAAGGGGTGGATTTCGCCCCGGCAAAATATCCATGCAGGCCTCCTTTGTCCCCAGTATACACCTTGTTGGGCGTCTCGTCCAGTACCGATATCCCAAATATATCGCAGATTTATCCCAAATCAGGCGCCGTCCCACTCGCAGACTCTTTTGACTAAGGCTGGGTCTACGCCGTGCTCGATGTAGAAGATAGATGGCTGCACCCACTTGTACCTGGTATCGCCCACGTAGGTGTTTGGCGTCGGGATACTCCACATGTTCGTAATGCATATCTGGTTGTGCAGGTGGGCGCTGTACTGGCCACCTGCGTTGCCAATGGATCCCAGGCTGTCGCCGATCCGCACGACCTGGCCATCGCTGACTGCCATATCTTTCAGGTGCCAGCCAGCCCACACGACCAACTCGCCGGTGCGTGCGACACCCAGAAGCTGTACGATATTTCCAATGCGGTTACCCCAGTCGCGCGCGTTGAGAACGATGCCCGAAAACGGCGCAACGAGCGGTTCCCCCAAGTCAGTATCGCCCCCAGATTCGAGGTTAAAATCCTCACATCGGTCGGGGTGATAGTCATACGCCCCAAAGCGCCGGGTTGCCTCGTACCAAGGTTGGCCCAGGTTTGCCATAGGCAGCCTGAAGTCCTCAGCGTAGGGGATGCCCTCGATTGTGCCATGGCAATCTTGGCACTTAATTGTCACACTCTGACCGGGTTTTAGTTCCACTTTGCCACCTCTCTCGACTCAAACACAAGGCAACGGTGGCTACGCTCGTCGCCCCAGTCTTGCTCAAAGTTACCATTCTTGAGTAGATTTTCGCTCATACTTGCCTCCTGTGACAGGTTTATCGCAGTCTACCAGGCTCGCTGGTGCTGC
>Ga0180432_10000278_pt1 | contig 80666 bp, 119 predicted proteins | sample SS_ome_10_FD_132414 | JGI IMG/M metagenome (GOLD analysis project Ga0180432, IMG submission 132414) | Hypersaline lake sediment archaeal communities from the Salton Sea, California, USA - SS_1_MS_2 metaG | ecosystem: Environmental > Aquatic > Non-marine Saline and Alkaline > Hypersaline >... | reverse complement strand
GGGGCGAGCCCCGCGGCGTGAGCCTTGCGCCCGAGCGTGCGGGCACGGTCGAAGAGACTGCCCGGCGGTTGCAGTTCGGCCAGCGCATCGCGCCAGCCTTGCGCCCATCCGTCCATGGCTCGGTCTGGGGACTTCGCGGCCAGCCGCCGAAACGACTTGCGTCGCATCGGCGGCGTGGTGTCCCTGTCCTTGCGGGCCTGGTAGGCCATTCGGCGGGCCGCCTCGAACACGTCGATCATGCTCGTTTCTCCAGGCTGACGACCTCGAACCGCTCGTCTGCGAGCACGTCGACAACGTCGGAACGGAGACCGCTGATCTCGTAGTGCATCACCCCGTCGACCTCAAGGCCCACCACGTTGCCGTACGCCTCGGCTTGCTGCCATCGATCGGTCTCGTCCTTGGAGCGTGCGAGGGCTACGACCTGCTCCCATGCGATCGGGTTCTCCTCGGGCACGGGGAGCCCCCCCATCAGGCGCTTCAGCTTGTTCACCTGGGCGCGGATGGATTCGGCGCCCAGCGATCCGTACATGGCCACCCAGCGGGAGCACCCCTGTCGCATCAGGTGCTCAGCGATCCACCGTTGCGAGATCCGGCGAGGCTGCCCCATCGTATGGACCTCGAAGTATTCGACCGTCTCGTCGGTCACCGCGGTGACGAACACCATCTCGGGGCAGCTTGACTCCCCCATGAAGTAGACGGTGTTCGGCTGAAGCCGGATCGAGCCGGCGGGCGAGAGGGTCGAGCCGATGGCGGCGCGTCGTGTGCTGCTCATGCAAGGTCAGACGACGCCCCCAGACTTCGATTCAGAAAAATGTGCATTTTCTCGATTCGGCATCGTCTGACCTTGCATGCTGACTGTTGCCGACCTCTTCGCTGGACTTGGCGGGTTCTCCGAGGCTGCCCGAATCGCGGGCCTCAAGCGCGTCTACGCCGCGAATCACAACCCGATCGTCGTGCGTGCGCACAAGGTGAATCACCCCGAGGCGGAGCACGTGTGCCAGGACTTGCGGCAAGCCGACTGGGAGGCGCTCCCGTATCACGACATCCTGTTGGCCTCGCCCGAGTGCCAGGGGCACAGCAACGCGGGGCAGTGGGCGCGGAAGAAGTCGAAGAAGACCGCCAAGAGGCACCAGGACATGCGCGTCACCGCGATGTGCGTGATCGACTGCGTCGAGAAGTGCTCACCGCACGCGATGGTCGTGGAGAACGTCCTCCCGTTTTTGAAGTGGAAGCTGCTCCCCCGCTGGATCGGGTGCCTCGAAGACCTGGGCTACCACGTCCAGATCACCACGCTCCGCGCGAGTCACTACGGTGTACCGCAGCGTCGTGACCGGGTGTTCGTCGTGGCTACCAAAGGCAAGGCGATCGACATCCGTCTCGAGAAGGATGCGAGCGAGCCTGCGATCGGCCCGGTCATCGAGTGGGACGCGCCCGCGAAGTGGACGCCCGTCGCGAAGGCGAAGCCGGCGGTCCGCAAGCGCATCGAGAACGCGCGAGCCCGGCTCGGAACGTCTCGGTTCCTCACCCAGCACGTGACAAATCACCCCGGCGTTCCTCTTCACGAGCCCATTCGCACCATCACGAAACAGGACCACTGGGCCGTCGTCGACGGCGGGCTCTACCGGCCGCTGACGCTTCGCGAGAACGCGGTCGCGATGGGATTCCGCCCGGACTACCACCTTCCCACCGAGGGCGGTCGCAAGGCGGCCATCGAAGCCGTGGGTAACGCGGTATCTCCTCCGCCCGCTGCGAGGCTCCTGGAGCGCGTTGCGGATCAGATCTGCGCGTAGACTGGGAGACCCCTGCCCGCCCCGCTCCGGCTTTGCTGGGCGGGGCTCAGGCGGTGTGAAGCCTGGACATTCCCGCTGTAGCATCGAACTGCCCGACACTCTGATCGGCGACGTGAAGGAAAGCCGAACGAACAACGGCGACAGCACGTTCGTGAAGTGCGTCCGACGGCTCCTGTACTCTGCGCTCGAAGCCGAGAAGGACGAAACGCCAAGGGCCCCGATCGAAGCCACTGTGTTGGCTACGGTCGAGGCCCTTGGTCTGGCAGAGGTGGAATCCTCCGCGCTTGTTCAAGACGTTGTCGAGAGACTCAGTGAAGAGGGTCGGGGGTAGGGTCCGTCTTCGGAGTGAATCCCTCGTAGTCGTCGAGGCCATCTTTCGCGAGCGACAGCCGAACCTGCTCTCGGTAGTTCTCGTCCGTCAGGTAGTTCTTCAGGAACCGGAGGGCGTCCGCGCCGAGCACGAAGCTGCGGGGGAGCTCGAACGCGTCGGCGTCGACGAGGATGGCTGTGGACTCTCCATCGTTGGCGCTGCGGTCTCGAGCGGCGTCGATCATGTCGGTCGCGAACTCGATCCACTCTCGCGTTTCGATTGCGCGCTCGGAGGCCCGGAGGATGTTGCTGATGAGGGGCAGCCCGATCTGCTTGATCAGCATGTGACGAACGCGAAGCTCGCGGACGGTCTTGCTGGAGCGGAACACCGCTTCCTCTACGACCTCCTCGATCGTCCTGGCGTTGTCGCTGAATGCGTTTTTGGCTGCTTGTTGTAGAGCGCTGAAGATCATCGTTGTCTCGCTTCGCGATTTGCGGCTCGGAGCATGCTCTCACCGCCGAGCAGTCGGTGAGCGAGCGACCCTTTCGGGTGCACTCGGAGCTGGAACATGATGTAGCCCAGGTCGACAGGCTCGCCTCTCTCGATCTGGGCGGCGACGCCGAGCAGCCGGGGGCGGTGGCTGTCCTCCCGCTCCTGGGCGCGAACGCAACGCAGAGCCGCTCTCGCGGTCCTGCGTGCGACCTTGGTCGGCGTCACCGTCCGCATCGGCGTCTATCCGAAGGTGACCCCGTACTCCCCGAGAACGGAGAACAGCTTGAAGCCCTTGGCGGGTCCGATGACGCTGCCCAGCGTCTTGCCGATCTCGACCATCCGCTGGTTGTCCTTCGCCTGCATGGCCTGCATTTCCTCTTGGAAGAGAGAGATCGACGCCAGGAAGTCGGGCTCGCTCGTTTCGTTCGTCAACGGGAGGAGGATGTCAAGAACGTCCTGCATGCCGTTGTTGGCCATGACCTCTTTGAGTTCTTCGAGTTTGGCGTCTCCGATCACGGTCATGATCTTCGCGCTTCCGTCACATAGTCCGCTGGGGTGTTCGTTCATGTTGAGTTCTTCTTCTCGTTCTTCGGTTGAGCGTTCGTCGGGCTTGGGGTCTTTTGGGGGCGGTGGGGGCTTCTTCTCCCCGCTCTCCCGTTCCTGCATGTGCTGGAACACCAGCCCCGCGATGTACTCGAACGGGATGGGGTTCGCGGCGGCGATGCCTCGGAGAGTTTTCTGGCGTTCCATCTGGATCGCCTCGTGGGAGCGCATCTCGGCGCCTGCGAGCGCAGTCTCGCGGTTGATCTGCAACTCCGCAGTGCGGAATCGGTAGTATTCAGGGGGCTGCTGGGACTGCTGCTGAGCCTTCAGGGCCAGCTCCCCGTTGAGCCGAGCCATCTCCATGTTTTTGTCGATGACCTCCATGTAGCGGCCGTGGATGTCGGCCACCTGTCGGTCTGCTCGCTCGAGGATCCGCGAGAACATCGACTCCATCGAGCTGACCTCGCCCCCGCCGTGCCTGTCCTCGTCGTCGTCATCGGACGCCAAGTGTCCGAGGGAGGCGACCTTGAAGGTCTGCTCGTCGAGCACCTGCGTCTTGGCGTCGACGATACCCATGATCTCGGTCTTCCAGCGCTCGGCATTGGGGTAGCCGGACTGCGCTTCGCGACAAACCTCGATCGCCTGGTCCGTCATCTTCCGCGAAAGCTCGAACCTGCGGGCGTTCATTCGGACCTTTTCGGCCTCGAACTCCTCCTCGCTGGAGAACATCTCCTGGTCGAGCTCCTCCCGGTCCTCGTCATCGAGAGAGACCTTGATCGACGCGGTGATCGGCTGGAACTTTTGCCCTCGCTTGTGCCAAGAGAAGCGCAACTCGGAGATCAACCCCCAGTTGTCGACGATCTTGGCCATGAGTTTGTCCCTGGCCTCGTGTGATTCGGCCGCCAGCGCGGCCTCTGGACTGTCTAAGACGACCTCGAACTCCATGTGGCACCGTTCTGCACTAAGTTTTTTACCCTCGCAAATGCACATTTCGGCTGCGTAAGACCGCCCCATCGTACGCCAAAGCACCCCTGCGGGTCGATATTGAGCGACAGGGGCACCTCTGATCGGCCAGGAGTGCCGATTGCGGCCCCCTGCGACTGAATCGAGGGTGAATCCGAAGTGAATCGGAGAAGTGAAAACCGCTACGGAGGCGAGCGGTGGCGTGTCACAACCTTCCTCGAACACCAATCCGCGCCCGGGCGGGCCCCTACACCCCGGACCTGCGCGATTTGCACAGTCTTGTAGGGACACGAAGATCGAGAACGAACAATGGCCGAAAAGACCCCCGCTCAGTACAAAGGGCTCCAGAAAGACGAAGTGATCGCGGTTGCGCAGAAGGAGAAGAAGTCCCTTCGCGAGAAGACCGCGGCGAAGATCACCTCTGTCATCGAGAGCCAGAAGACCCAGAAGGCCATCATCACCGGCGGCTCCATCGGTCTTTCGGGGCTGCTGGAAGGTCTCTCGCAGATGAGCGAGACCGCCGCCAAGTACGACGCCTACATCTCGGGCGCCGCTGCTCTGGCCGGTGCCGCTGGCGCCTACCTCGCCGACGACGAGACCACCGCTTCGGTCTCGATGGCTGCGCTCGCCGCTGGCGGTGGCCGCCTCGCCCAGATGGCCGCCCGCGCTGGAGTGGCCAAGTACAAGGCCGCCAAGGCCGGCGCCTGATCGCCAACCCGCGCCCGGCCTCGCCCAGTAGTGGGCTAGAGCGCCGGGCGCACTCCGATTCCCCAGGGCAGCCCCCCTGGGCCTCCGCCCGGACAACCCGGGCGGGAACCCCAACCGCCGGACACAGGGGCCCGGTCCGCGAAAGAAAGCCCCCGAGAAAGCGAAAGAAGCCATGAGCAAGCGTTACAAGCGCAACAAAGAGCGTGCCGCAGACCGCGGCGTTGGTGCCTGCCTCGACTGCGAGTCGGACTCGCAGACCCAGGCGTGCACCCCCTCGACCCAGTTCCTCAAGGACGCGAAGTGCCGTCACCAGCGCATCCCGTTCACCGCCCAGCTCGCCGCAGCCCCCGGTGCCGGCCAGTACACCGAGGCCACCATCACGCCGAACCACAACGGCATGTTCTTCGAGCCGGAGCGCCTGTCCTCGGAGGCGTTCAACTCCGCCGGTGACGATGTCCGCCAGGTCTACTGGAACCGCTGGACCATCAACCAGGACGTGCAGGACTGCATGGCTGCGGACGAAGCCCGCGGCGTGCCCGTCAACAGCTACTCGGAAGAGAACTGCTGCGACGGCAAGCCCGTCTGCATCCGCCCCTTCCGCGACGCCTCGGAGCGCAACGCCCTGAAGATGACGGTGCGGAACTACGAGCTCGAGGCCGTCACGGTCCAGGGCTACCTCGTCGGCCGCTGCAAGGACTGCGGCTACGAGAGTCACTGAGCCGAAGGCGCCTAGCGCCTGAGACTCAAGCGTCGGCCGCACGGCGGCGGGCCCCCAGCGGCCGGCGCTTCTCCTCCCTCTCCCGGTTCTACCCCTACCAACCCCATCACAGACTTCCCCGAAAGGACCAGGACGATGACCAACTGCGCTGAGACCAAGCAACTCGCCATCGGCGAGCCCGTGTGCGTCTCGCCGGACTGCGTTCACGTCTCGGGCCCCTTCGACCCCTTCAATGCTGGCGACTGGACTTCCGTCGGCGAGTGGAGCGACAAGGACAAGTGCGAGCACCTCTACTCGGTGCGCCTGTTCGCCCGCTCCCGGTTGTCCCCGAACGGCATCCCCGAACTCCTCGCTCGCCAAGAACTTCGGTGCCTCCCGCAAGCCCCCGCGGACAGCCTCCTGCGAATGCGGGTCCGTGCTGAGCGAGGCGGCGACGGTGACGTTGAGTTGCTCGTTGGCGCTGGTGGCATCGACATCTATGCGCGCTCGATTCGCATCGAGCTGCTTGTGCCTCCTGGGATCGCTCGGGCCTCCGCTCCGGTGGCCGCTGGGCCCCACGGGGCGCTCGAAATGCTCGTCTGCCCTATCGTGGACCGGGTGAGTGCGGTGTCTCGCAGCACCGGGCGGCTTCATACCTACGTCGTCGGAGGGCAAGCCAGCCCGATCCCACCCTTCGCAACTCGATTCGAGCTGGCCGACGGCCAGATCGCCGAGCTGAACATCGACAGCGGGACGCTGAACACTCCCGCGGGCCAGTCTGGCCCCACCCTTGGATTCCAGACCATCACCGTGCCCAACGACGCCGTCGTTGCGTGGGAGATCGAGCCATGATCCTTGGATACAGCACGCAGGACTTCTCGGAGTCGAAGCTGAAAGAGCTTCTCGAGATCGTCACCCGGCAGAACACTCAGTGGTTCCTCGCCGAGCTCGCCGAGGGGCGTCGTCCGCCTCTCTCGTCCCACGACGCGGGCATCAAGTATTGCCCCGACACCGCGGGCCAACAGATCATCTTCAAGGACGCGTCCGACCTGCTGGATTCTGGCGTCGGTTCGTGTGGCAGCATCGCGGCCTACGACGCCGCGGGCCGTCGGGCGTGGGCGATCCACCGTCGCCGAACGTCTCCACCCGTCGCATGTGGCCGGTACAAGGTCGCTCTCATCCGCCGCCCTGGCGCCGAGAACATCGAATACTGGCACGCAGTTGTCCACGCGGAGGGCAAGACCTTCGACCCCACCCGCGCACTCGAGCAGATCTGCCCGACCCCGAGCTATTCGTGATGGCAAAGAAAAAGAAGAACACCGCGCGGAACGTCGCCATTGGGGCAGGCGTTCTCGCTGCTGGCCTGTTGCTCCTGCTGGGAACCGACGCCAACGCGGAGTCTGCCGACGGTGACCGAGGCGACGGCGGCGAGGGACCGGGTGACGACCTCCCCGATGTAGACGACCTCCCGCAGCCGCAGGATGATCCCCTTGGACCGGACACCGACGAGCCCACACCGCCAGACACACCGGATCCCGATCCCCCGGGTCCGCAGACGCCACCCCTTGGCTTTGTGGCTCCTGGTGGGGGTGACGGCGGTGGCCCAGACGATCTGTCACCCAACCCCCCGAGCCCCGAGCCGGAGGGGCCCGACCCCGACTTCGAGCACCTCCCGGACTTCTACAACCCGGACTACCCCGACCCCGGCAAGTTCTACCAAGTAACGGCCGGTCGGGACTCCAAGGGCCTGTTCGACATCGCATACCGATGGCGTCTCGCGTCGCTGTTCCTCGCAGCGAAGAACGCGGGCGGACTGTCCGACGACGAGGCCCGGGACTGGGCAGCGGCGCGCGTGGGATCGAACACGATGGCGGGCCAGGGCGTCGCGGTGGACTACATCCTCTGCGCGGCGTGGAACGACATCCTGTACGGATCGAACACCGTCGCGGCCCACAACCGTAGAGGCCCTCATGGTCGAGGCATCGACCTCGTGCCGCAGCACGCCGCGAACTGGGACCTGATCATGGCCGAGATGAGCCCGATCAGGAACGTCCGGCTCGGATCCCCGGGGAGCGTGGGAACGCCTGCCAACGTCGGCCAGGGCTCGGCTCGGCTCCCGCTGCTGTGGATGCCCCGCCTCGACGATCAGATCCTCTGGGACTCGGACGGGCAGGACTTTGTGGCCGCTGGACCGTGGGGCGACGGCTCGACGTTCTTCTTCCCACCTCCAGTGGTGCAGGAACTCGGCATCGACGACCGCTCGAATGCGGGGCTCGGCGCCTGGGGTTGCAGCGCAGGGTCGGCCAACTACGACGGGGAGGGCTGAACCGTGGCCTTCCCAGCGGTTGACCGCGCACTCGATGCGCTCTCCGACTTCATCGACGGCGAGTCGTTCTCGTTCGACGTTGATTCTCCTCCCGCGGGTGTCGAAGACGCCCCCGTGGGCATGTACGACGTTGGGCAGATCGTTCGGCAATACAGCCTCGAATGGCTCGGCAATGCCCCCAATCACGCGACGCCGCGGGAGATGATGGAGCTGCTCCTGACCCTCGACGAGCTGACTGCCCAGCTCGAGGATGCCGCCGAGAAGAAGCTGAGCCCCGAAAGTACCGCGGTGCGAACCGCGAAGCTGGGCACCATGGCCGCGGCGCTCCCGGGAATCGGCGCGGGTCTGTGGATGCTCCAGGACAAGGATCGCCGCGACAACGAGCGCTCGATCGAGGCCATGAAGACGGACCTGAAGCGTTGGCGGATCCGCCTCGACGAGTACATCCGACTGACCCGGGCCGCTTCGGAGGCGACTCCCGAGGACCGCAACTCGATTCTGTGGGAGGTCACCGCCCCCTTGTTCCTCGGCTGGGTCGGAGGCCGCACGGGCAGCGAAGTGCCGCTTCCCGAGGGCGGATACCCCGAAGGTTTCAACACCGAGCTCAACCACGTTGCCGACCTGGCCACCCCGTGGACGGTCGCGAACGGGATCGGCGTGTGGCTCGACTGGAAACAGCGGCGCAAGGAACTCCTGAAGAAAGACATCGTCGACGGCGCCAAGGACATCGTTCCTCCCGCTGCGACCAACCCCCTCGTGTACCTCGCTGCCGGCCTCGCTGTCGGTGGCGTGGGAGCGCTGATTCTGCGGAGCAAACTCAAGTGAGCAGCAAGAAGCCCAAGAAGAAGTCATCCTCCACTCCCCTCATCGTGGGTGTTGGCGCCGCTGTCGTGGCCGCTGGCGCCGTCCTGTTCTTCTCGGGCAAGGCGAAGGCTGCACCCGGAGGAGACGAGGGCGGAGACATCAACGTCGGGCCCGGCGGTGAGCTGCCGAAGGACGGCGGCGGTGCGGCCCCCGAGACGCAGCGCCCGAAGAAGAAGACCGACGCGCCCGCGCTGGCCGACGGCTACGAGGCCACGCTCGAGCGCCTTGGCGACATCGCCCGCGGCTGGGCCGGCGAGTTCAACCGGGCCGTGCAGGACGCGATGAACCTCGAGCCCGAGTTTCAGGGCCCGCCGCCGATTCCCACGCGGGCCGAGATCCTCGCCGCGCGCCGCAAGTTCGACATCCCCTCGGACATGCTCACTCGCACGTGGATCGCCAACGCGGCATACGCTGCGGAGTTCCCCGACATCCTCATCCCCGCCGCGGAGAACCGCGGTAGCGGATGGCAGCCCCACATCGACCTCTGGGTCGAGCTGTCCAACATCGCGAACCGCAACATCCTGAAGGCTCCGGCGTAATGAGCACCCCCAAGAAGACCAAGAAGAAGGGCAAAGGCCCTCTGATCGCGGGCGTGGCTGCTGCGGGCCTCATCGGCGCCGGCATCCTGCTGTTCTCCGGCAAGGCCAACGCGGCCGAGGGCGGCTCTGGCGGCTCGGGGGGAGACGGCTCTGGCGGTGGCGGCCATGCTGGTGGCGGCGGAAACCGCCCCGGTGGCGGCGGCTCGGGCGGTGGCTCGGGCGGCGGTGGCGGTGGCGGAAGCGGCTCGGGCGGAAGTGGCTCGGGCGGCGGCGCAGGCAAGCCCGACGGGTTCTACTGGGGCGACCGGAACAAGATCCCCGCATGGTTCGACTTCGAGTCGAATCAGATCTGGATCTCCCCCGACCGCACCGCGGCAGCCGCCGGCTACCTGTTCTTCATGGACGGGTACGAGGACGACGGCGAGCGCGACACCTGGGACGTGGACGACATCACGTTCGCCGTGTCCGAGGGTGACATCGCTCCCCCCGACCGAGACCGGGACCACCGCACGGACCCCGTGCCCGACCTCGAAGAAGTGCTCGCTCGAAGCGACGAGACGACTGTGTTCTCGTGGGTTGCCGACTACTTCGGGATTGCCGTCTCGCTCGAAGAGGCTGTGTTCCTCACCGAAGAGAAGTTCCTGACGGACCTCATCGACCAGGCCGCGATTCTCTCGGGCGGAGACGCCGGCATCGAACTCGACTTCGACGGCCCGCTCGGAGGCTTCTACGGGTACACTCTCCAACGACTCAAGGACGGCCGCGAAGCCCTCTACGGCAACAACTGGCCGTGGGGCGAAGGCGAAGGAGCACTTCTCTCGTGAACCTCGGAACGAAAATCCTCATCGGCGCAGGCGTGCTCGCAGCAGCGGGCGCAGGCGCATACGCACTCAACGCATCGGCGAAGGAAGGCAAGTCCGAACCGAAGGGGACGAAGGTCCGCCGGCCAGTCCAGCCAGACCCCCAGGACGCGAGCTGGAAAAAACTGAAGGGCATGGCAGTGCTCTCGACCGGCTCGCAGTGGCGCTTCGCAGTGCCGGACTCGGCGAAAAAGATGTTCACGATGGGCAACCTCGTGTCGCTCGGGCTCGTCGGCAGCGAAGGCCCGTTCGTGGCCGAGGCCGAGACCTTGGAGACCGGGTTCAACCTCATCCCGCGTGTCGGTCCGACCGTTTCCTACTCCAACGAGAGTGGGGTCCTGACGATCTTCAGCGCCAACTATCACGGGCCATTCACGATCGAGGCGTCGGGCTCCCAGCTTCATGGCTGGATCCTCTCCCCCGACGGTGAAGACGGTTCGAGCAAAGCCGAGATGACCGAGCGTGGCCATTCCTGGCACATCGTCGATGTCGACATGCGCGGCCAGTGGGCAATGCACGCCGAAGCTCGCGACGCGGCCGGCAAACTCGTCGCACGCACGAGCGGCTACTTCGACTCGAAGGAGCTGGCGCAGGCGGCAGGTGACAAGTTCATCGACGAACGCGGCGCGATGACTGCCGAGGAGATCCAGTCCGAACTCGACGAACAGAAGACCCTGCTCGAAGAGGCCCGGAAGGAACTCGAGGACATCAAGAAGGACGCCGGCCTCGCATGAAGACCTCCACGAAGTGGCTCATCGGAGGCGGCGTCGTGCTGGCCACGGGCGTGCTGCTCGCGACCACCGCGTCAGCCTCCGAGCCCGCCGAGGCTCCGGGCGGAGACGTGAGCAGCGACGGGACGTTCCGGCTCGGCGGTGAAGACCTGCGCGATGTCACCTGCGACCTACGCGACGCATCGAGCGGAGGCGAGCTCTACGACATCCTGATGGCTCTGGTGAAGGGCATCGAGGAGTCAGGCGCCGAGAAGGTCGACGTGACCTCGACTGGCGTCGTGAAGGACGTGATGCCCGTCTCCGAGGTGATCAAGGAGATCAAGAGCATCGCGGACCAGGCCAAGCTCGTGCCGGGGTTCCTGTACGACTCCCTCGCGGGGGACATGGTCACCGAGATGCTCTCGGGACTGCCCGACTGCGACGCCCCCCTCGAGACCTGGGCGCAGTTCGCCGACGGCTCGGCCCAACTGGCCATGGCCGCAGACGCGATCCGCAACACCACCCTCGGCGAGATTCTCTCGCTCATCCGGGTCTAACCGACCCTCCACCGGAGCACCCACGCAATGAGCACTCCCACGCCAGGCAAGAGCACCTTCTCGGGCAAGATCCCCGACCCCACCCAGATCACGAAGGCCACCGCGAACGTGCTCACCCCTGCGTCGCTGCTGATCATCCTCGTCATGGGGCAGGGGTACCTATCCGAGCAGGAAGAGTCCGACACCAAGGTTCGCATTCACGTCGAGCTGATGGACAGCAAGATCAACGGACTCGAGGAGAAGCTCGAGGAGGCCGAGATCGAGGCCAAGGCGACCGCAAAGCGACACGCAAAGCAGGTCGACGAACTCGGCGAGGAGATCCAAGAACTCAAGCAGTGCGTCATCGCTCCGAAGAAGTGCAAGTAGCGTGGCCGAGAAGAAACAAGCCGCGCCGTATCAGGGGCCCACGACAGGGTCGATCATCAAGCACGCGATGATCTTCTCGGTCACGGCCTACGGCATGACCAGGCTCATGCGCTACTTGTTCGAGGACGACGAACCCGTCGTGGTCGTCGTCGGAGCTAAACAAGGCGCGATCGATGGTCCCTCCGAGGGCGGGGAGTCAGCGTGAACACAGTTTTCCGACCATCGCGGTTTGGTGGTGCGGCAATCGTGCCTCACTGCCTGCCGGAAGGCGTACTCGTGCGTGGGTGGCCGCGAGGGTTGGATCCTATCTCGGGGGTACCATGCTCATGATGCTCGGCGTGGGGGCTGCCCTTGGAGCCACTGCGGTGGCTGTGGCCGCTTCGGCCACGAAGAGGACGCTACCAGGCGTCCAGCGGTACACGGTGCGTGGCGGAGGCGTGTCGATCGTGCTGATCGGGGCCAATCAGAGCGTGCTGATCGAGCGCGAGGTCGACCGAAGCACGGGCAGCACGGGATTCTCGCATGTCGTCATCGACGCATCCGAGGTCGACGACCTCGGCAGGCGTCTCGTTTACGACTGTTTTCCCCTCGAAGGAGTGCGCCGGGTGGTGCTGTCCGAGCGATACGGGAGCGCCAAGGGGCAGCCTCGGCCTCGCGTGCGTGTCACCCTTCCACCTGATGCCGCGGAGCACATGCGAGGAGCGATGTCTGCCCTGATCGGTGCGCCCTACGATGTCGCCGCGACTGTCGATCCGAAGAGGGTCGGTCTCGTCTGCTCGCGCCTGGTGATGCGGGGTCTGACGAAAGACCTAGCCAGCCGCGTCCGGCCGTTCTGCAAGCGGCACCCAATATCCCCGAACGACCTTGCTCGCGCATTTGGCGTTGCGAGCCCCTACTCGAAAGACGTTCAACTGTGAGCAAAGGCAAGTACATCGCACTCGCAATCGGAGCCGTAGCCGCAACTGGCCTCGCTGTTGCACTCATGTCCGGGGACCGTAAGCGGGTCAAGTTCGACCTCGCCAAGCGGTTCGAGGAGGCCGACGGCTCCCCGATCCCCGTCGTTCGTGGCGTTCGATACGAGATGCCGATCGACCAGAACATGCTCGCGGACATGATCCACGGCCGCGACAAGTTCACCGAGATCGACCTCTACCGAGTCGAGGACGACGAGGTCGAAGGGGAGAAGTTCGCGCTCGAGGGCGGCTCGTTCGAGCGCTCGATGGACGGGATTACCGTCGGAGCGAGTCTCGACGACGGCACCTTCTACTTCTACTCGGACGAACCCGGGCTGTTCGGGTTCGAGGTGAAGACCGAGCAGTACGAACTCTGGGATGACCTTCTGCTCCGCGCCCAGGAGGGCGAGTGATCGGAGCGGTTGCAGCCGCGGGTGCAGGGCTTCTCGGAATCTTCGCTCTCCGCAAGCTCTCCGAGGACGTTCCCCCGGAACCTCAGCCCGAAGGACGTACGCGGCTGGAGATGTTCGAGGCCGGGGATGAACACGTCTTCGCGATTGACCTACCACTTCCCGCACGTGGCTGGCGCTGGAGGGTCTTCCGTCGCGACGCCGTCGACGGGGTGAGCCAAGTCGAATACCTCGAAGGGCTCAGTATAGAGTCGTCGCGACGGCGACTTCCCACCCGCGAGAAGGCTTACCAGGCTGGAGCTCGCGCTGCTCGAAAGTACGGGTACCGATAGATGCCTCCATTCATCCCCATATTGCTTCTCTTCGGAGGCGGTCTCTACCTGCTATCCCGTGGCGACAAGGACAAGGGCCCCGCGGCCAACGTCACCAGCTTCACGCAGGACGGATATCGCGTCCAGATCACCGCGGGGGTCCGCGAGTGGCCGATCTCGATCTCCCGAGATGGCGAAGTCGTCCACACCGCCAAGAACACCAAGGGCATGGGACCAGCGATCGATCAGGCGAAGCGCTGGATTCACTCGCGAATGCTCCCCGCGCCCACTCCAGACACCGTGGTCGAGCCGAAGCCACCCGCGGGAGGCGATCACCCCATGCCCCCTCCCCCCGTCGGTGAGCCCCCTGTAGCGCCTGTGGGAGACGCATCCGAAACGCCGGCCTCGATTCCGCTCGATCAGATCGAGGGGCGAATCGTTCGGCACGGTCTCGAGTTCCGCGGTCTCACCTTGTCGGTTCGAGACCTCCCTCGATTCGTCGCTGACGTGTACCGTTCGTTTGACCCTTGGGTCGACGAGCCCGAGGACATGCTGCGAAAGATGCTGGCCCTGGCCATGCCCGAACTGCGGTTCGACGAGGTCCGGGACGTGATTCGGATGGAAGACCGCGACGGTGGGAGAGAGAAGCTCAGCTCCATTATCGCGATCCTCGGAGACCTCCAAGAGCAAGTCCTATCCCCGGACTTCGAGGACCGCCACATCCCTTACGTCCCGGACCTCATGGCCGAGGCGATGTTTGATGAGGAACAGCGTCTCTCGTCCAAGCGGTTCGCCTACCGCGGTCGAATCATCACCGCTCGGCCGGTCGGATCGAAATACCGCTGGATCATCACCGACGGCGACGGATCGCATGGACCCAGCGACGAGACGTTCGCAACCCCCGAAGAGTCCAACGAGGATGCCATCGCAGCCATAGACGCCGAAGACGCCGTAGCCGAAGCCTGATCGCCATGCCGTCCGAAGAACCCAGCTTCACCGAGCAGCAAAAACTGATCCTGCGCCGGCTCGAGCTTCTCAAAACGCGAGTCCTGAGCGGAGACGTTCGAGGACTCGTGTATATCGCCGAGTCCTCGGACGGGCGAATCTACGAGGGGATGGTGGGTCGACTCACCGTCTCGAAAGTGTCGATGTCCATGCAGGATCTTCGACTCGACTTGGCCGACCGTCATGCACGCGGCCTAAAAACCGCAGACTGAGGAGACCCATGTCTATTCACACACACGAGATGCCCGCCATCGTGCAAAGGTTGGGAGCTGAGTGCCACCGAGACAACCCCGTAGCAGGGGGCCACGGTGAGGACACACATTTCTTCGATCAGGCTCGTATCCGTACTTTTGAGCATGAAGAACCCCTCGACGTTGGAGAGGGCTTCGATCGTGTCCGAGACTACACACGGCTGGTGAACGAGGCAGTGGTTGGAGGTTTGACCAAATGAACGGGCAAGGGAATCCAGCACCCGGGGAATACCCCGTCGATCCGATGATGCCTCCGATGACAGTGTCGGAGTTCAACCGCGCTGTTCGATGCGTCGTGGCCGACGCTGTACGATGTATGCCTCGCGGCGGAGGTGGTCGCAGGCGTGGAGGGGGCAGCGGGAACGGCAGTGCAACATCTGACAACGTGACCATCACTGACCCCCTGAGCAACGCGAACGGAATCAACACGCTGACGGAACTGGCCGCCTTCGCTGTTAGCATCAGTCCTGAGGTCGAAAACTGCCCACCATGCGCAAGCCCAAGAGTGGTTACCCAACGCGATGGTGCTGGTCGCATCACTGAGATCACGTGGGGCTCTCCTGTGGAAAGGACTCGCACGGTTGCATACTTGGCCGGAGGACAGACCGACACAATCACCGATGTTTGGGATGGCACCGACATTGCGGGCGACCCGATCACGTACACTCAGGTGGAGACTTTCAACTACGATGTCGCTGGCAACTTCACCGACTCGACGACAGTCTTGACGACAAGCTGAAAAGGAAAGAACGTTGACCTGCGGAGGGAATATTCAGATCTCGGGTGTGTCGCACGCGCGCATACTCAACGCCACGGACATCCAGATGTTCAACACCACGGATGTGGTCTTTGGAGGGTGGGACCCCGTTGGATTTTCGACAAGCGACGCGATCCGGTTCACGTCGTCACTCTCTGGTATCGGCGTGAACGCCGACGGGTCTTACAGGGTTTCCGCCTTGTTCTCTGTTCCGAGCTCAGACGTTTCGGACCCCGTCGCATCGATTCGGATCTCGGTCAACGGGTCGCCGGCTCCAAACATACCGACAGGCTACTCGGGGGGATCGTCGTCAGGACTGAGCGGATCCATTCCGTTTGGGGTGCTTCAGCTCTCCGCAGGCGATGTCGTCTCGTTCATGCACTCGCAGGCATCCGGAACTGGAGGGAGCTCCATCCTGAGCCCCGCTGGTCAGGCTTCTATCGAGCTGATCTCACTGGGGGCATGATCGGTGGGGTCTCTTTTCCCGAACGCTGGCGTCCAGCCTCTACCGATACACTGTCGCGTCGCCGGAAACTTCCACGACGCAGACAGCCTTCCGGTCGTGGTCGAGGTGTTCGTGAACGGTTCGCCCGTTGGCACGGGCGCCCCGTTGAGTCCTGTCGTTGTGCAGTCTCTTAGCTCTGGAGGCGCACCGATCCCGGGGGTCTACCACGTGGACACCAACCTGAGCAGCCTTAGCGGGGGGGATATCCTCGAGCTGGTAGCCGAGGCTTCCATCGGAGGTCTCGTCCAGCGCATCCGTCAGATCTTCAAGGTGTACGAATCTGTGTCTGGTCCGGCTCCCGTGGTCGACCCGCTGCTTTCTCTTGGCGATGACTTCGACGACAGCTCTATCGACCCAGAGTGGGATGTTGACCCGTCAACCGGAGTCGTTGTTGAGGACTCGAACGGTCTGGTCTTCAGGCCTGCGGATGAGCCATTCAACGGCTCAAACGCAGCTTGGGGCAACGATACGACAGGCCCAATCGTCTCGAAGGAGGTGACCGGTGATTTCAGGGTCACCGCGACTGCGCGCATCACGAACATTGCGAACGATGGTCTTCCTCCACTTGGCGGTTTTGACTTCCTGCTTGCGGGGCTCATCGTCAGGGACCCGTCCTCACCGCTTGTGAACAGCTTTCACGCGGCGATCGGGTCGTTCAACAACGCGTTCACAGCGGAGGTGAAGTCGACAGACGATGACCAGTCTACGAACTATGCCGACGATGCTCTCACAAGTGGAGCGACGACAGGTGTAGACACGCCTGGATTTGAGATCGTACCCGCTACGGGCGCAACATTCATCGAGGCGACATTTCGGATATGCCGCGTTGGGCAGCTGTTCACAGCGAACATCAGCTTCGATGGAGGCGCATCATGGTCCATGACTCAGTCGTTGGACCGAGGTTCGGGCATTCCTCATCCGGGAGGCGTTGCCGCGGCTGTCCCGTTTGGAGCGACAGTCGACGTGGGCATGATGGCGTACAACGCTCGAACATCTCCGGCCGACTTTGAGGCTCAGTTCCAAGAGATCTCCTATGAGACGATCGGCGCTGGATTTGCCAGCGCATGCACCTGAAGACTCTTCAGACAACTACCAGCAGGAAAAAGGTCAGAAACTATGTCATGCAGCGAAATCCAGCACGGAGAAACTAGCCACTCGGCACCCATCTCGGTCTCGAGCAACGGAACGTTCGTCAACGCAGATGCTCTGCCAACGGTCACCGACATCATCGGCGAAGACGGAAACAGCCTTGGCGCAGGTCCAAACTTCGGCCTCAACGCAGCGCCAGTGGTCTCGCAAGACCTCGATGTCATGGGCAACCCCATTCCTGGCCTCTACCGAATCACCTTTGTCGGACAGGCCGCGGACGCAGGAGTTTTTCAGGGCGGAGACCACTATCGGATCGTGTGGTCGGCTCTCGTCGGTGGGTCCACGTTCAGCTCCGAGCAGTGCGCGTGTGTTGCAAGCCCTGTCGTGAGCCTCGGCGGCTGCGGAGGCTGCTGATAGAGAGTGGGGCAGTGGGGCTCGCTAAGCCCCCGTCCTACGACACCCGCCCATCCGATCGATCACACAGAAAGCGAGTAGACGATGTCGATACCTGTACTACCAGGAGGGCCGTTCCAGGCCTTGTTCTCACCGACGGTCGATGGTGTGCCATCGCCGTTGTCTGCGTCTCCAACGGTCGAGCTTGTTCGCGCTAGCGACATGTCGGTCATCGAGACCCTCTCTGGGGGAGGGGTCACAATGGGGACGAGCGGCGCTCCAAGTCATGAATACACTCTGACTTCCAACATGCCTGCCGCAGCGATTCCTGGAGACCTGTATTTTTACAGGGTGTCCGACACGATCAGCGGTCAAAGCGTGAGGCTTCAGATCTGCGCAACCGTGATTCGAGACGTGACTGTCGACATCAACAACCTCGTTGCAATGCTCGGCGGCTGCTGCGTTGGGTCGTAGCTTCCCTCGACCTCTCTACGGCTTCCCCCCCCCAGCATCGAACAGAACGGACGGAGTGGAAATGGATATCTGGAAAGTGGGGGCTATCGGTGCCGCGGCTGGACTCGGAGTTGCTGTGGTAGCCAAGAGGTTTGCAGGCAGCGGCAGGTCTAAGGGCGAAGGTTCTCGTTCGTTACACACAGCTGGGCGAGACGAGCTCGAGGCCATTTGCAGGCGCGGTGGACTCGATGAGCGCCAGATACTCTTTCTTTCGTTTGTTGCTCGAGGCGAATCCGGGTTCAACACCCTCTCTGGACGAGGAGATCCTGAGATGCGTCCGCCGGGTCTTACGTACTTCGACACAGCGCTTGGCGAGAGCGTCGGCGCAAGGACTGTGTACGAGCGAAACGAGGAGCTTTTTGAGGGCTGCGGGCACGAGGATGGTGAGTACGTGTTCGGCAGCGGAGGGCTCTTTGCTTTCCTTCCGACAGTTGCGCTGTATCAGCTTAGGCGAACACCGCTTGTCTGCGCTTCGCCGTACGAGATATTCGACCCCGCGTTCTCGGTTACGGCAGCGTACGCATTCGCCCAGTCTATCAAGAGGCATAAGGGGCACAGAGGGACGGTCGAAAGTATGCGAGCGGGATGGGGGTCTTTCAGGCGCATGTCAAACCCAGCGTCCTACTCTCACAAGATACCGAAGTGGAAGATGCACCTGGAGGATCTTGGGGTTTCTCCAAGCTATCTTTCGTCTCCATCGCCATCGTTCCCTGAACGAGACCTCACCGTGCTCTATCGAAGCATGGGTGGGGACTACGGTCTCGCCTAGCAGGAGGTTTCGAGAATGCCCATCCGATCACTCCCCGGACAAAGAGTGCCGTTCAGCCTTCGTGTGAACGGGGAACTTTCAAACGCAGATTCGTTCTCCTCACGAATCCTGATCGCCAACGGCCTGCCTACCGGGATTCCTTACTCGATAAGGAATGCCGAAGACGCATCCGTACTTGACATCCCAGGTGTTTACTGGATCGAGCTCGACGCCTCGAGCTTGAGCCACCGTGACCAGCTGAGGTTCGACTTTGAGTGGGTGCTAGATGGCGTAACGCGGAGAGCAGAGGTTCGGTATTCAGTGTTCGACGGCGCAGTGTTTTCTTCGTCGCCTGTCGTGCCTGTCGCGCCTGTCGTTTCAGTTCCGCTGACGAGCAGCGTTGCATACGTCGTGAACAGCTTCACCGGGAACTACGGCGGCGCGTATTCGATCCTTTCGCACTACATAGGCGAGAGGCTTGGGCCGAACAGCCTGACACTATCGCCACCACCGGTCAGCGCGGCGAACACCATTGGAGATGCCGACGGTGTTTTCTCGGGAATGACTCTTGGGGGAATGACCCGATACCCGATGATCGATCAGTCGGGAGGTAGCGGGAGTGAAGATGCGCTCGACGCCATCCTTGCTCAGCCGGACGGGACCTTTGATTACATCCAGTACACGTCAGGGTTCCGACAGGAGCAAGAGGTTCCGGGCACGTACGACTTCGAGGTTCTTCCGGGGGCGGGTGGAACGAACCCAGGCGTCTTCGGGGTCCATCTTCAGGTGATGAGAGACAACGTCTCGGACATCAACGGGATGTTGGTCACGACCCCAGCCCACATCCTTCGCATGACCCAAGAGGGCTTCAACGCCAATGACGACTCGGACCTGACCGACATGGAGCGCATTATTCGGCTACAAGTCCTTGGCGCGCGTCAGCTTGAGGCCGAAGGTGTGATCGCCACAACCCTCCCGCTTCACTACGTGTGGTCGCGGCTTATGTGGGGGGCCTTTGGCTCCGTGGGGAGTGGCTTGTCGACTCCCGTCCCCTTGTACTCGTCACTGACGCATCAGAACTCTCAGCAGCCAGGAGGGGCCAACCTGGCATGGCTTAGTCGGTCTCAGAACGACACGGGATTCCCAACGAACAGTCACCAGAACTTCATTGGCACCCTGGTCAATGTTTGGGCAGAGGGGTACGCCCTCTACGGGATCAACCCCATCGGAGATACTACCTTCGACTTCCCCTTCATCGCCACTGCTGCGTCTCAGAACTTCATCCGTCCGGATGGTGCCAGAATCTACGGCGGGCAAGCACAGGGAGCGGGCAACCTCCCGTACGACACGGGCGTAAACCCCGGTGGACCACCTGACGCAGAGTTGGATCTGCCGTGGACATCAGCGATCCGCAACGAGATTCAGACCCGAATCGTTGCTGCGATCGACGACTACTACACCCAGGCGACCGAGTTCGACTGACCTGTCCCTTCACCGCCCGCTCGAAGGGGTAAATCCTGGGGCCCGGAAGGCCCGTCTCCGGGCCCCAGGACCCTCCGGATAGGGGTAGAACTAAAACGGGCAGCTGCGGCCTGCTGGGCGTGGCATAAACACTGGAGCACACATGACCAACACGTCGAAACTCGCCCTCGCAGGCCTCGCAGTCCTCGCCGTCGGCGCGCTAGCCGCGTCGGCCTTGTCGGGGTCGTCTGATGACCAGCCCGAGGACGGGCCCGGAGAAGATCCGGGGACTGACCCTGGCGAGGCGCCAGACCCGGTCGGAGAGTCGCCTAACCCTCCCGGGGGCGACCCGCCGAGGACGAACCCGCCCGCGTCGCCTGGCATCGGCGGACTCGACTTCAGCGGAGGGGCGAGCAACCTCGGCTCGATCCGCCTCCCCGACGGGTTCGGCGGCGTCGCTGTCGTCGAGCCTCGGAACAACCTGGTGATCTGGTCGCGGAAGATGAACAGCAATCACTACCGGACATCCGTTTACGAGATGGATGTCTATCGCCAGTTCCCCTCCACTACGGGCCAGTCGATCCACGACAACGGATCTGGCACTGAATACCCCATGTCGATGTTCTCGACGAAGGACGGCATCGACCGGGCGCTCGAGTGGATCGAGAACGTCTACGAAGCCCCCGCCCCCGACTCCAACGCAGGAAACTGACCCGTGGACCGCCCAGACCCCAACGTTTTTCCCTCCGAGCGCCCCAGCCAAGGCGGCTGTGGTGCATCATGGCCCGACCCGCTGACGGTGGACGGGAAGATCCCCGGAGTGTCCTTCGGGCACGACTACACCGTCGACCTCGCCCCTGTAGCCCCTGCCGACGCGATGCGACGGAACGAGGGGCTTCTCTCTTGGGACGGCCTTCACGAAGGCACCATCCGTGGGATGATCGAGGAGGAGATCTCCAATCTCTTCGAGGAGGCCCTTCTCTTCCGCGACACGCTCGGCACCGAGAACTACCTCGCGATCAACAACTTGATCCAGCATGCGCGGGCGAAGTTCGTCGAGGTCGACGGCATCCACAAACGGTGGAGCGACCGTCGTTACCCGCTGAAGATGACGAAGTACAACCCGCAGTGCTCGGCGACCTCGAGCGGTCCAGGTATCCCCCCTGGAGGCGCACTGAGCCAGTTCGATCGGTGCCCGACCGCGGAGGAGAACCTCCAGCGGGTTCTCGATCGCGATCGCATCGTCGAGCTGTTCGTGAACGCCTGCCACTTCGTCCGCTGCGCCCAGTTCGGCATGTGGCGGGTGAAGCTGTACCGAGACGCTCTGCGCGACTGGAAGAACACCCCGCAAGGCGGAGCTCCCGACGACCTCGCCCCGACGCCCCCGAGTTCGCCGACGCCGCCGTTCGGCTCCGGCGACTTCGCGGCGGTTCCGGGCGACCCGGTTGTGCCCCCTCCGGTGCCCCCGATCCCCGAGCCTCCGCCGTTCCCCTCCGACTTCGGAAACGGGGAGTCGATCCCTGATCCCGGTGAGCCAGACCCGCCGGAGCTGCCCGACCCCGTGACGCCCGAGGACGACGAGCCCTCGCCGACCGGAGAAGGTGAGCCCGCGCCGACTGGCGAAGGTGAGCCCGCTCCGACTGGCGAAGGTGAGCCCGCTCCGACAGGAGAGAACCCCACGGGAGACGGCCAGGGGGAGCCCGCTCCGACCGGGGACGGCTTCGGTGGGGAGTTCGAGGGGGCCGCAAGGGCTATGTCCGTGGCAGCCGTCGTCGGCACGGGACTGCTCGTTGCTGGCGGCGTTGCCGCTGTCTACTTCGCGACCCGAAAGAAGAAGTAGAATCCGGCATGGCGAAGATCAAGTCGGGTGATGTCGCTGTCGGTTCGCGAGGCGTCGCGTTCGATCCTGGTTCGTTCATTTCCAACCGGATGAGCGAATCGCAGTACAACAACGCGAACCGCAACTTCACCAAGGCGAAGATCTCCAAGTTCTTCGCAGACGACTGGACCCGCGAGTCGATGCAGGTCACGCAGTCGCCTTTCGTCATGGCGGCCAACACGGGGAAGGTCGCGATCGACACCCTCGGCAAGATCCCCGTCGAGAAGGTGCGAGACATCGTCAGTCAGGTTGCGTGGGACAAGGACACGAATCTTCCGCGACTGGCCGGCCTCGCACGGAAGGCCCTGGCATCGGCGAGTTTTGTAGACGGCGCGGTGCAGTTCTCGGGCGCGATCCCGTTCTTCGGGATGGCGGTCTCCGTCATTCAGACGATCGGCGACGTGGTCGCTGCGCGGTTCAAGGACAACGCTCCGAGACCCGAGCGGTTTACCTATGACCCGAAGTTCGATCGCGACCTCTCCATCGAGCTGATGAAGATCGTCAAGCGAGGCGAGGACTGGACGCGGATTTTCATGCCCGCCTACAACGTCGACCTCGATGGCGCATGGGGCGGGTGGAGAGCGGTCAACGAGAGCAATGGCATGAGGTTCGATCGCCTGTTGCAAGGAGACCGTGGCATCGGCTGCACTCCGGGCGACATGTTCTACGTCGACCAGGGGTTCCAGTCTGTCATCGGGACGGCCGATGTGACGATCAAAGGGGGGCACGGAGAGGACCCCGTGCACTCGCTGATCGTTCGGGAGGGGAACAACCCGCGGGCGATGCTCGAGCGAACCTACTCGCTGTCGGATTGGTGGCCCGCTACGGCCGCAGCGGGGCGGTCGGTGTGGTCGATGGTGACGGCGAATAACTCCCCGGCGATGTTCCAGGTCGACGGCCTCGCGCTCGTCACCGCGTGGGCACGATGGCATCGTGCACTCGGCTACTTCAAGGACCGGATGTACGCCAAGCTCGGCGAAGAGATGTTCTACGACCCCCGCGGGAAGAAGTGGCAGCGCGAGCAGATCGCCAGCTACCTCAGCCACGTCGCGGCGGCGTTCCACGACGTTCGACGCCCAGACGGCAGCCCGATCACCAGTCAAGACGACTTCATGGAGATCGTCCTTCACACCGCCAACAAGCCGAAGGAAAACACCGTCGGCGTGAATGCCTCTCGGGCGGCGGCGAGTCTGGTGAAGCGGCAACTCGAAGCCTCGAAGACGGTTCTGAACGCGCTCGTCTCCAAGGACGCCCCCGCGTTCAATACCGACGCGAATCTCCGGGAGTTCTTCCGCTCAGAGCGAGAGCGACTTCTCGAGTCCGGCCGATTCGACGGGGTGCTTCTCTCGGATGTCCCCGATAAGGACCTTCGAGACCGAATCAAGGCCAGAGGCGGTGTTGGTGCCTCGATGGAGTCTTTCGACCTTGCAGACCCCGTCATGATGGAACGCCAGCGGCAGATGCAGCGGGAGTTCAACTCCCAGTTCGACAAACTGCCCAAGGCTCCGCCGATGACGGGTTTCGGTGTCGAGGACGGCGGTTCCGGCGGACTTGCGCTGGCGCTCGCTGGCGCGGCTGCTGTCGGCGGCATCGGCTGGTGGTGGTGGAACAGGAGCCGTCGATAGATGTTCGGTTGCAATGCACGCGTCACCGTTGCCTTCGTCGGCTCCACCCAGAACGTGCGCCGATGCGTGTCTCTCCAGGTCTGCGAGTACGCTCCCGCTTCATCGCCAGCCGTCGAGGTCCGGACCTGCTGTTGACCAGCGAACCTCCGGGCGAGCTCACCCGCGGCTCGGACGGACAGACTCCCAGCGGGACACGAGACAACACCCACATGCACGCAACGCTTTTCATCACCGCAACGGTCTTCCTGCTCGCTGCCATCATGGTCGGACTCTTCGAGTTCTCCCGGCTCACTACGAACATGGGCAAGACCGCCCGAGTCAGCTTCACGGCCCTGGGCCTGATGCTCGCGAGCTGCAACGTTTCCGGCTGCTCCGCGCTGGGAGTGTCCCCAACGATGGCGAAGAACACCCTGTCGGGGGTCGCCTCGCGCGTCGACGTGGCCCGGCTCATCGAGTGCGGAGGCGCCGAATCCATGCGAGAGGTCGCCAAGTGTCTCGGCGCCCGAGCGCTGACGGAGGGGCTCGAGGAGGCCATTCACCAAGCGCAGAGGCTCGCCGAAGACGCCGAGCTTGCCGAGAACCCCGGCGCGGGAGCTGATGACCTGTCCGACGAGCAGCGCGGCGCCCTGGCGTCCGAGCTCGACGTGGCGCTCGACCACCTCGGCGAAGAGATCGCCATCGCCAACGCCCTGTAGACCCCACTCCCGAACGAGAGAACACAAGGGGGCCCGGAACGCGTGACCCGCCCGCGATCCGGGCCCCTTTTCCATTTCGAGACCGACGCCATGACCCAAGAGAACCGAGCGCTGACAAGGAAGAACATGTCAAGCCTGCTGCCCCAGGGCGGCGCTGACCTGATCAGTCATGCCGCCAACAACGTCAAGGCGACGCTGCGCCGGGCAGAGGGGTCTATCGTGCCCGTCTCTGACCACCTGGCAAACACGGGGCTCGACAAACACGCCGAGATGCTCACCCGGGCGATTGCCCGTCTCCACCTGGCATCCGACCAGCTCGACGCGATGCTCAAGGCCGTCGAGACGATGAAGCTGAACGAGGAAGAAGAGTAGCCATGTCCCTCCCTGCAAAAGTCGAAGAGGAGAAGAACACCCCATCACTCGGCGGAACCCTTGCCGTCGTCGCCGTCGTCGGTGGCGTCTTCGGGGCCCTGGCCCTGTTCAAGAAGCCGGCATCGTCGCGAGCATCCGCCCGGCAGAAGCGTCGCGCAGAGTTCTCCGAGCGCCTTGCGGGGTCCTGGATGCCCGAGTGGATGGAGTCCGCGGGCGAGGGGGCCGACATGCCCGGTGAAGGCATCCACGGGGTGGACTCGTTCATCGCGACCCGCAAGCGCGCCGAGGAGGACAAGGCCGAAGCCGAGCGTGCAGCGGCAGCGCGCACGGAGGCCGCCAAGGTCGAGCAGGAGAGAGCGGCACGGATCGAGCGAGCCGCGAAGCGAGCCGCCAAGGCCGAGGAGGCGATGCCCGGAGAGGACGTGCGCTTGCAGTACGCGCCTGCGGAGTTCGGCTGGGCCGAGTATCTTGGAGGTGGAATGTACCGCCTCAGCAACACCCCCACCGAGGTCGAGGGGTTGAAGTTCGGGGACATCGTCGTTCCCGTTGGTGAGACGTTGGAGTCAGTGAAATGAACCGATCGACGAAGAGAGCCCTGAAGGCGGCAGAGGAACACGCGCGGAAGACTCGGGCACAACGCCCGCGGGTTCCTTCCGTCCGAGCGGCCCCCCCCACGAAGAAGGCGGCCAAGAAGGCGGCCAAGAAGACAAAACGGCCGTCGAAGAAGCGCGCAGCGGGCAAGGCCACGAGCCGAGACCGAGAACTGCGATCGATCATGCAGAGGCGCGGCGTCGCAAACTTCGCGTCGGAGCTGAAGTTCGGCGAGGAGTTCGCCCGGGATCTGCTCGAGGACGCGATCGTCAAGGACGAGACCGCGCTTTGGGCCGTCGCGAACCGTCGCGGCATGGACTTTTCCCCCGTGAAGGGGCGCGATGACCGTGTCGTCGCAGACGTTGATGAGGACGAGGATTGATGACGACTCGAAGCACGAAACGAGCACTGAAGAAGGCGAACGAGACCGCCAAGGTCAAGCGCGACGCGCTGAAGAAGAACGGCGTCGACTTCCGACCTACGCCCAAGCCGCGAGGCACCAAGGGCCGATTCAATCAGACCTACCGAAGCGTACGAGATGGGGTCAAGGAACTGGCGCGAGGCAACGCGGAGTTCATCGAAGCCGTCACGGACTCAGCCGACGGCGTGCGAGAGTGGATGGACAGCATCGACACGAAGGTCGGTCGCTCCACGTCGAGCCGCAAGCTGTCGGCGACTCCCGCGGGGCATCGGATCCTCGGCATGCGCAGCGGCTCGTCTCAGATCGAGGCGTCGCTGTCGTACATCCTCGGGCAGAACAAGAGCCGCCGATGGGACAAGGTCGACTGGGATGCGGTGCAAGACCTGTCCAACGCCCTGGAGCCCTACGTTGATGATCGCGAGCTGTCCCGCCTCGGAGGGGTGAAGGGGCTCGTGTGGCGCCCGTTCGCTGCGCTCACCGAGGAGGAGATCGTTGCGCGTCTCGACGGCCACGAACTGAACGAGTATCTCGCCGAGCGAAGCCGCGAACGGATCATGGAGTCCGTCGCCGAACTGGAGCGGCGGCTGAAGGCCGGCAAGAAGTGCCTCAAGCCTTGGCAGATCAAGGTCGTCGAGGGACGCATCGCGGACTGGAAGAAGTGGGCGAAGGACGTGAGCCGGATCCCCGAGTACGCGTGTGAGCCCGACTCGGGCACCGGGGGGATGTCGTGCGACTACCCCCTCGTCGAGGGCGAGCTCCGCGAAATGGCCAAGGCGTGCACGGGTGGATACGACGCCTACTGGGCCGACAAGTTCAGGGGGCAGCCTGGGTTCAAGGAGGACGTGAGCGAGAACGAACAGCCGTTCGTGCCCATCGAGGCGTTCTCCGATGCGTCCGAGCAGGAGGGGTGCTGCACCGTCAAGGAAGCCGCGCGAGTGCTGGGTGCGAAGGCGGCCGCGTCACGCAAGAAGAACGCCGCGGCGCGGAAGGAAGCGCGCGAGAAAACCAAGGCCAAGCGCGAGGCGGAAAAGCGCGAGCTGAAGGCCGCTCGGGAGGCCGAGAAGGCGGAGCGACAACGCGTGCGCGAGGAGAAGGCCGCCGCACGCAAGGCTGCGAGTGCTGCAAAGAAGGCGTCACGGTCCGCGAAGAAGACGAAGCAGTCGCACAAGAGCACCCTCGGCACGGCGCGTTGGACATCCGAGCCCAGCTCGATCGACGCCCGCATCCTCGAGACGGTCGACGGCTACAAGATCGCCGCCCTGTCCCTGCTCGCCGGCAAGCCGTTCGCGACGATCTTCCGCCCAGGGAAGGAGCCCGAGAAGGTCGACCTCGAAGGCGTCACCGCGATGCGAGAGGCCGCCGCCAAGGTCGAGGAGGCGGTGAAGTCCGCAGGCGTCCCGTGGTGGATCGGCCTGAAGCGAGGGCACAAGGCGCCGAAGCCCGTGCAGAGTCCGCTGCGCGATCTGACGTGGCACCCGAAGCAGACCTCGTGGGTGCTGAAGAACAGCAAGGACTATCAGGTCGCCGCGTTCTCGCTTCACGAAGGTGGCTCGCTGTTCATCACGCTGCACTACCCGGGGCAGAAGAACATCGTGCTCCCACCCGGCGACCTCGAAGACGACCCGAAGGTGCCCCGCATTCGCAGGCACATCGAGGCGGAGGTCAAGAAACTCGGGGGCGGCACGGCCTGGTGGATGGGGCTCGAGCCTGGCGCGAAGTCGGTGGTCGAGTTCGTCGAGAAGGCCCAGAGATCGCCCACCGTTACGTACGAGGAGCGCCTGGCGCTCGGCGGCGACAAATACGACCGCGAACTCTACAGGAAGCACGGCAAGGGCAAGATCGGCAAGCTGGTCGTCGAGTACATCGACGGCAAAATCTCCAGCGCGGAGAACAAGGAACTCGAAGCGCTCGGGCTCGCCAAGAACGACATGCTGACGGAGGACGGATGGGTTCTCTACAAGTCGGTGATCGGCAAGGGCGACCCCCGTCGTGCTCCGTCGCACCGCCGAGACGGCGGCTATGATTTCTTCACCGGGTGGGCGCCCGAGGTCTACCGCAAAAACACGTTCGGGCTAATGCTCCGTGGCCCGGGCGACCCGGAGAACCCGGACCGGAAGAAGAAGATGAAGCGATGGGGGGTCTCCCCTCACCTGAAGATCAAGAAGATGTCCAGCGCGGCACTCGGGAAGGCCATCCTCGCCGACCTCGAGAAGATCGAGCCGGCCACGCTTCACGCGATCTCGATGGAGACGTTCGGTCTGGCCAGCGATGTTACGTCGGGCAGCAACATCAGCGAGGCGCTCTGGGATCTCGTCGAGGCGGGGCTCGTGGAGCACACGATCTCCTCGGGGATGGCGACGAAGAACGAGAAGCACATGGCGGCGTTCGACATGCTGGTCGTCTTCCGCACACGCGGCTCGAACAAGGTTCCGAGTCGCGAGTTCAAGCGGGAGGCCGACGCCAGGGTGAAGAAGTCGAAAGACGCGCTCGCCACCCAGGGCAAGGCGGCAAAAGCCGACGGGGTGAGCCTGCACGGACTATTCGGGTCGAAGCTGGGCAAGGGCAAAGGCAAGGTCGAGGTGAAGCACGTGGCCAAGACGATCAAGCTGATCGTCGACCGAGCCGCGCTGCTGCCCGTCGGTCACTCACTCGCCGCGAACAGTCGCGACGGGTTCATCTACGTCAGCGTGAAGACGCGCCGCGGGAAGGTCGACTACGACGCGGTGTCGTCGGCGATGTCCGAGCTGTTCCCGGGGTTCAAGATCGGTGAGCTCGACACGACGCGCTCGGTGTTCCTGACCAAGAACGTTTCCGCCTTCGATCTTGAGAAGGGGGGAATCACGACGGTCTCGGACAAGTACGCCGAGAGCCTGCGTGTTCTGAGCATGCGCGAGGCCGGGCTGGAGACCGACGGCGAGTCGATCTTCGACCAGGCGACGCCTGCCGTGAACGACGGCCGCGCTCGGACGGCTACGCCCAAGAAGTGCGGAGGCGAGTGGTGCTCCGAGGTCCAGGGGACCGCCAAGGTGGGCGACCCCGTGCGCGTGGTGACCCGAAGGAAGGGGAGTTGGGACGCGGTCGTCACGGACGTGGTGAAGACCGTCACCCGCAAGGGCTCGACGTTCACGATCGTGAAGGCGCAACGGCTGCCCGACAAGAAGCTGCGCGCGCCTGAACCCAAGAAGCCCGAGCCCATCCCCGGCATGGCCGAGGCGGTCGAGAAGGCGATGGCAGGATCGAAAAAACCGTTCCCGCCGGGGCGGAAGCACGAGGGGCCCCACTACAGCGCGTTCGAGATCATGGCGTCGGACAGCATCATCATCGCGCCGCAGCAGAAGGGGGTGACGCTCCAGTCGTTCAGCCGCGACTTCAAGCGCAAGATGCTCGACAACGGGTTCAAGTGGTCCGTGACGCAGGGGAGCGTGTTCTGGGCCAAGAGGAGCGAGAAGGCGTGGGAGTTCGCCAAGTCGATCGCTGATGGCGGCAAGTCCAAGCCCGCACGCAAGGCCCCGCCGAAGCCGGCCAAGGGCGGCCAGGGTTCGCTCGTGACCGTCGAGGAGGAAGGCTTCGCGCTGACCTCCCCGAAGGGCACCGCGGCGAAGCACGGCCGCTCTGCGGGCACTGGGGGCACCCAGGCGACACTGACGGGCGTGTCGAGGAAGGTCGACGCCAACAAGATGGCCGAGATGGTCGAGCGCGACCGGGCGGCCAAGGCGGCGGCCCGGCTGAAGAAGGCGAAGGCCGTCAAGCTGAAGTTCGCCAAGCTGAAGAAGGCGACTCCAACCCAGTCGACGGGGCAAGACCTGTTCCCGGACATCCGAATGGAGAAGATCTCCCAGCTCGGATCGTTCGAGATGCCGACCAGCCTCGGGAATACGTGGGTGGTGCTCGTGCCCGTTGCGGACGACAATGTGCCAAACGCGCGCCGCGGGATGCGGCCGAGCAAGCTCAAGGATGCGGAAGCTCTCGCCGTCTACGTCGGCAACAACCGCGTTCTGGTGGGCCTGGTAGAGCCGGCCGGCGGCGGCCTGTCCATCGCTGACGCAAGCCGCTTCTCTGCCCATCTGGGGCGTTTCAAGGGGGAGGGGCCCAGCCGGTACCTCGAAGAGATCCGGCAGTCGGGGCACATCTACGACTCGCTCGAAGAGGCCGTTCTGCGGGTGGTCGAGGCCGGCTAAGGGTGGACAACCGGCCCGCGGTGGATAGAGTCCGCACATGTCTGCAATCTTCGCAGTCCTGTTTGCCCTACTCTCGATCCCCGCGGAGCCGGCTCCGCTCGAGCTCCCCACGCCTCACTGTGAGCCCGTAGGGGAGAAGGCTGGCCGATACACGCACCAGAAGGTCAAGGAGACGAAGGCCCGTCTCCGGTACGCCTGCAAGGAAATGGGGGGCTCTCCGATCACCTGCGCGTTCTTGGACGCGGTGGCGATCCGGGAGTCCTCCGGCCGTTCGGGGGTCCGACACACCAAGGGGGACGGGGAGAACGGCCTCGGCGTCGCAGCCCTCTCGCTCCGCTGGCACCGCGACAAGTGGCCTGGGGACGACGAGGACCCGATGTTTTGCCACCCGGAGGTCAGCGCGATCGTCGTCTTCGACGTGATACGACGCGCTTACCACAAGTTCCAGGCCCGCAACTTCCTCGAAGTGCAGGCGATCTATGGGGGTCAGTGGACCTGCGTGAACGGCACCACCCCGAAGGGGCGTAAGAAGCGCGAGTGTTGGGCTACGCCCAGCAGGCGGACGATCCGAGCCATCTGCAAACGCATGGAGATGCGCGGATTCAACTGCATGACGCCGATCACGGCCAAGGACATCGGGAGGCCGCCCGCGATGGGCGACCGGCGCGAGGTCGCCGCACAGCTCGTTCAGACGATGAACGAGCGCCTAACAGCGCTAGAATAAGCGCGCAATGCTCGTTCCCATCCTGATCGGTGGTGGCCTCGGGGCCGTCCTCGCGCTGCTCTCCCGATCCGGGGGTGGGGCCACAACTCAACTCCCCAGCAACGTCGCTCGGCCTTCGCAGCCGGGCGGCGTTTCGTTTGCTGAGGGGATCGCGAGCCCCCTGTGGCCGATCAAGCCAGTCGGGCGGCGGCACCCGAATCACGGGGTCGTCTCGTACCAGCCCGAGGAGGGCAAGACGATCGGCAACTGGGCTCGCCGTTTCGGTGCGACCCGTGACGACGGTGGTCGGCGGCACGCTGGCGTCGACCTCTTCGGCTACCACAACGACGTGGTCGTCGCGATGGCTCCGGGCACCGTCATCGCGACCCAGTCGTTCCACCTCGGAAGCCATGCGCTGTTCATCGATCACGGCCCATACGTCGTGATGTACGGGGAGATCGGCGCGCGCTCGTGGCAGGAGTTCGGGGTGAAGGTCGGCGACCGCGTCGGCGCTGGAGCTCCGATCGGACGCATTGCCTGCATGGTCTTCAAGGAAGGCCGATGCACCAGCCACATGCTCCACCTCGAGACCTACCGGAAGGGTACGTCTCGGAACAAGCGATGGCTCCCCGGGAAGCCCCCGGCAGAGCTGCTCAACCCCACGATGATGCTACTGCTCGCGGCGCAGCGAGCCTGAAGGACGACGAGACGATGGTAAGCAAACGAGAACGAGAGCGAGTGCTTCGCAAAGCCGAAGAGAGCCGACGCAGCCGAGAGAGGCGGGCGCGGAAGATCACCTCCGGCATCCGAGCGAGCAGGCCGCGTGTCGACAAGGCGAGAGCCTCCCGGCAGCGTGCCACCGACCGCGTCCAGCAGAGCGAGGCCATGTGCGTCATTGGAGCGCAGTCGAACTTCCACCACGGCGGCCGACTCTCCGAGAGCGACACCAAGCTCGCGTGTGGCCAGAACTCGCCGTCTCTCGATGAGGCCGTCGTTATCGCCGTCGAGGCCCGCGGGGACACTCCGTCCGCGAAGAAACAGGTCGCAGCAGAGAAGGCGAAGGCGAAGCGCACCGCGAAGAAGGCGACCGCGAAGAAGGCGACCGCGAAGAAGTCGACCGCGAAGAAGTCGACCGCGAAGAAGTCGACCGCGAAGAAGTCGACCGCGAAGAAGGGGTCGCGTGGAAAGTCGAAGGACGAGCGGGACGAAGCCCGCATCGCAGCAGCGGAGGCCGCGATGGATGACGGTCTCTCGGACCTGGTCGACTACAGCGGCTATGTGGTCAAGCTCGCTCGCCTCATGGAGAAGGAAGACCCGGGGCTGTCTGTGGTCGCGAAGGGCGGCGGCGTGAAGTCGATCGGCCTGAAGGGGGTAGACCCTCGCACGACGGTGGTCGTCACCGCGGACAACAAGACGTTCATGGAGCTGTGGAGCGGACGCAAGGGCGACGAGAAACTCGGCGTTGATTTCGTGTTCCGTTACAACGTCGCTCGTGGCAAGGAGGGCAAACAGCAGAAGGCGAGGCTCGAGGCCGCGTTCGAGCAGGTGCGCGGGGCGTTCACCGAGAAGCCGATCCGGTCGCCCTACAACGAGTGGAACTACCTCGACACGTTCGGCATCGAGAAACTCGACTCGAAGATCAAGGCGTGGCGTCCCTCGGGACACTCCGAGGAGGGGCGCGTGTTCATGTCCGTCGAGGCTGGGGACGTGGTCGAGATTCACACGGAGAAGTCGAAGCCTCGCCGCATGCGGGTCTACCGACGATTCAAGCTGTCCTCGGGCAAGGGCTACCGGATGACGGTTCAGGGGCTCAACTACAAGCCCGGTGACAGTACGGCGGCGCTCTACTACACGAAGGGCAAGCCGATGACGTTCGACCCTCCGGCGCTCAATCAGGACCCCGTGAAGGTCACGAAGCTGCTCGCGTCCGAAGGCAAGGCCGAGCCGGCACCGAAGAAGAAACTCACCCACGCGCAGGAGTTCGTTGCTTCGCTGGGGATCAGCACGGGCAAGATCGTCGAGTTCCTCTACGGACCTGGGCATGGGGTGCCCGTCTACTCGGAGGTCATGAGCACCCGGATCCTTGGCGAGCACGAGGTCATGCTGAAGCTCAACAAGGGCAGCCTCATCGCGTCTGCTCCGGGGTCGAAGTTCGAGGCGACATACTCTGACGAGAAGACGGACCCCGTGAAGGCACGGAAGGTGACCCTGTCCAAGAAGCCATCGCGCGCAGCGAAGCCGACGCGTGCGTTCCGGTCCTTCGAGGAGCCTGCCGACAACGAGAAGCCTCCGATCCCGATGGACACCGTGCTGGCCGGACTCGATGTCGAGGGCAAGCACATCGCCGCCGCGATCCGCAAGATGCTCGCGATCAAGGGCGCGCGGGTCACCACCCACAAGTCGAGCACGAGCCTCTCGGTTCGAGTGCTCGGCGGCGGCTCGTCGTTCGGGAAGGAGGCCCAGTCCAAGATCGATGGTCTCTTTCCCGGAAAAGCGCGTCCGGGCGGCATCACGGTGTTCCCCTACGGCACGTTCGTGGGCGACGGCTCGCCTGCAACGAACGTCGCCGCAGACAAGGCCGATGACTTCCGCAAGGCGGTGGCTTCCGCGGCGAAGATCAAGTCACCTGGCACGGTGAGTTCGGCCGACAAGAAGACCGTCGAGAAGCGCAAGAAGTCGTTTCCGCTGTCCAAGGACCGCGCGGTGTTGGTCGCCGGGATGCTCGCCGAACTGCTCCGGCAAGAGGGACTGAGGGCGAAGGTTGAGGCCCGCATCGTGAACGAGATCGTCAAGGTCACGTACGGATCAAAGAAGGGCTTTCGCGGCATCTCGGGCATCGGCTTCACGCCGAGCGGGTTCACGTTCATCCAAGGGCCCGAGGAGAACCCCGACAACAAGCTCGCGGCGTCGTTGTTCGCGGACAAGCTGGCGACTCTCATCGGCACGCGCCGCGCCACGGTGGGCTCCACGACCGACTACCTCGGTCTGCACCCGGACGAGTCGAAGAAGCGGATCGGGGAGTACGAGTCGACCAAGGACGTTCCCACCCTCGCCGTTGGGCGCGAGGATTTCGAGGAACGCAAGGATGCTCGCATCGACCGGATGGTCGAGCGTGCTGGCAAGAAGAAGGCTGAAGCCGCGGCCCGGCAGAAAGCCTCGAACGACCGCCTGCCGTTCGGCGGTGAGCCCATCAAGGTCGGTCACCACAGCGAGCGGAGGCACCGAAGGGACATCGAGAAGTCGCACAACGACATGCGGAAGTCGATCGAGGCGAGCCGCCAGGCTGACTCGCTGCTCCGTCGCGCATCCTCTGCCGCGAGCAACACGGCGATCTCGTCCGATGACCCAGAAGCCCTGACCAAGCTGAAGACCAAGCTCGAAGCGCTGGAGTCTCAGCGAGAGTCGATCAAGAGGCTGAACGGCCTCGCGAGAGCGGGCAAGCTATCGGACGACAAGAACCCCAAGACGTTCGACGGCCAGCGCATGTACCCGACCGATTCCTACGTGCTGTCGAACCTTGGCGCGAACATCCGCACCGTGAAGGGGCGCATCGAGCAGTTGGAGAAACGCAAAGGGCGTGTCGCTCGACGGCATGAACGACTGGGGCACGAGGTCGTCGAGAACGGCGACCTGAACCGGCTTCAGCTCCACACCCCGGGCAAGCCCTCGGTCGAGGCTCGGAAGTGGCTCAAGAGCCACGGTTTCCGCTGGGCCAGGTCCGAAAGTGCCTGGCAGCGCAACATCGGGGACGACTCGTGGAACCTCGGCCTGATGTATCTCGACAAGTTCGTCGAGAAGCGGGACGACACCCCGTTCTCGAGCGTCGAGGCCCCGACGCCAAAACGGAAGTGGACGGATGCCGATCTCGCGTTCTGGAAAAAGGAGTTCGATCAGCTCGCCAAGGACTTCCCCGCGTTCACGGGCAGCGGCGACGACCTCGAAGCCGTGTCGAAGTCGCTTCGCGAGCGCAAGTCGGGGTACCCGCAGCTCCAAGCGGTGGCGTTCGGAGGGGTGACCGTCGGCGGGTGGACCATGGAGCGCGCCATGGCCGAGATGTATGTCTACGGCCGCGTTGCTCGCCCGAAGCCTCGCAGGAAGCGGGCTCTGCCCACGTCGAGCATGTCGATCGATCAGTTCATGGAGGCACTCAAGGCCGCAGCCCCGAGCGTCGGCAAGCTGAACATGTCCGCCCGGAACGTGTACGCCAAGTCGCGGAGGGACTCGCTCTACATCAACTTCTACAACGTCCCGCCGGAGGTCACCGGGGGCGCAGCCGCCGAGAACAACCGTTCTGCGTTCCACATCGAGGGTTGGGAGCGCGACGGGTCGGCGCCGAAGAAGGGCAAGGTGAAGATGGAAGTCTCGATCGTGCCCTTCGCGTTTGGTCGCTCCGGTCAACTGCGAGACAAGCGCCCGCGCGGGCGCTCCACCACCCCCGAGAAGATGGTCAAGGTCATGGCCGACATCCTGACCACGATGGCCTCGATCGAAACCGTGAAGTAGGACCAGCATGCCCACGAAAAGACAAGTCAACCGAGCACTGAAGGCTGCGAGCGAGCACGAGAAGTCGAAGCGGTCGAGCCGGACAAGCCGCGAGGTAAGGTCGGCCATGTGCACCATTGGAGCGCAGAGCAACTTCAGCCACGGGCGCCGCCTGTCGCCTGCCCAGACCAAGGCCGCTTGCGGTGACGATGCCCCTAGCCTCGCCGAAGCGCACGTGGTAGCGACCGAGCACCGTGGCCAGTCGCCGAGCACGAAGTCACTGGCCCGCGCGGCCAAGAAGAAGTCGACGAAGAAGGCCCCGGCCAAGAAGAAGTCGACGAAGCGCTCGACGAAGAGGGCTCCCGCCAAGAAGCGCGCGGCCAAGAAGACCGCGTCGAGAGCCAAGGGCGTCATCAAGTGGGGTCCGACCCGTCGTGACCGTGCGGGAGGTCCCCCCACTGCGCGCGGCATCGACAAGTTCGGCAACACGTTCATGATCCGTCTCGGCGGTCGCGGAGAGGTGGAGCTGTCGATGAACAACGAAGCGCTGAAGCCGCTCGAGAGTTCGGCCGCAGACGCCAAGGACCGGGCCCAGCACCTTGCCGACATCGCGGCGCAGGACGACGCCCGCATGGTGAAGCGGATCGCCGCACGAGCATCCGAGCGGAAGAAGAACGCCACGGGGCTCGACAGCAAGACCATCCGAGACGCTCACACCGAAGTCTCGGCCGAGACCCGCGGCAAGCCGACCGGACTGGGCGTCGCAGACTACCTGCGCGCCACCGCCTTCGACGAGGTCTCGGACATGAGCCGGTTCGACTGGGCCGACCTTGTACGCAAGGACTTGAAGCGGCTCCGCCTCCCGGTGACGTGACCACCTCTCTCTCGCTCCGGTCGGAGCAACGGGAGGATCTCGCCGAAGCGAGGCGCGTGGCTGATGGGGCGGTCCTCGGGGGTCCTGACCCTCTACCGGCTCACGCAGCGGAAGAACAAGGGCGGCAAGAAGCTGGTGCTCCGCACGCTGCTCGCGATGCGACCCGATCGCAAGGTCGAGCTCGACGGGCACGAGCTCGACGCCAATCTGTTCATGGAGATCAACGAGAGCATCGCGCGGGAGCTGAGTCACCGTCGCGAGCTGCACTACGGGATGAAGGGGCGGCTCAACCGCGCGGGCGAGCCCGACTCGTTCGCTGACGACATCTGGGCGGAGATCTGGAACCGCACCGACCGTCCCGAACAGAGCGTTCGATTCGAGGGCAAGGGGTGAGCCGGGCCCTTGCCATCGGCCTGGGGGTCGCCGCGGGCGTCGGCATCGCGCTGGCGCTCCGCGGCGACGGTCCCGCTGAGGCTTGCGACCTGCTCCCCGTGGGGCGCGCTGGCGGCCTCCTGTATCGCTCGCAGGGTGAGCGCTCCCAAGCCCCGGTGATCGTCCTGCACGGCCGTGGTGGCAACGCTGAGGCCATCGCAGAGGCGGTGCCGGCCTCCGAACTCGAGGCTTTCGGGTTCTACCCCCAAGCGCAGAAGGCGCTCGGGGCCTCTGGCAACAACTTCGCGTGGACCGCTGCGCGGTTCCGTGACGACGACTGGGCCGAGCGCCAGGCGGAGGCCGTGTCGGCCATCCTGCCGTTCGTCGAGTGGGTCAAGGCGTGCATGGGGGCCCCGGTCATCGCGGGGCACTCGCAGGGGGCCCACATGGCCTACGCAGTCGCGGCGAAGGCTCCCGGCCTGGTGCGAGGAGCCGTCGGGGCCTCGGGGGCGCTGACGCCGGTCCTGAGCGCGCCCCTGAAGGTGCCCGTGGTGGCGATCCACGGCGCCGCCGACACGATCGTGCCCCCAGACAACGCCCGGGGCATGGGCGCGCTGGGGGCACGGTTCATCGAGCTTCCCGGTGCAGGGCACTCGCTAGACGGCGAGCTGCTGCGAGTCTTCAAGCACGAACTCGACCTCGTCCTGGTCTAACATCTCGTCGAGGTACAGCTCGAAGTCGAGCTGATCGGCCCGCGCTTCATCGAAGTCGCGGGCTTCGATCTTCAGGCTCGCCCGGTTGTTCCGCCGGTCCTTCCGTCGTCCGTGGTGGCGCCACTTCCGGCGAGCGCGCGCGACATGGGTGGAGTTGCAGCCGGCGGCGGGGTTGGGATTCTCCCAGCGAGGCCCCCTCTCCTGAACCCGGCCGTGGTGTCGTCGGTGATTCGGTGCGCTGCTCATCCTTCGCTGTCTCCCTCTGGATTGTAGCGTGGGGTGCCCGACTGGGCGAACCTGCTGCCGAGTGCTGTGTACGCGTCGGCGAGCCACCGAAGCGCGTCCGGCCATCCTCGCGGGACGTGATGCTGAGCTGAGCGCACCAGCTCACGGAGCTTCCGATTCTCCTCCACGAGCGCCTCGTTCCGCTGGTACAAGCGTCGGTTCTCGTCCTGCTCCCGCTTGAGGAGACGCCCCCAGTACGCGGGGTCGCGAGCCTGGTCGACGACTTGGTGTCCCGTCATCTTGCTGGTCATCCTGGGAACCCCTCCGTCCACCGCTTGCCGCACGTGGTGCACCTGACCCACTCAGACTCGCCCGAAGACGTGTCGCCGTCATAGACGACCTTGAGGTGCCTGCACGACGACGCCTGCACGGGGTCGACCTCGCAGTCGGTCATCGCCGACGCCCCGAGGGCATGGGCCTCGGCGAGATCTCTGCGCGTGAAGTAGACCCGGGCGACCCATGTTGCCCCTCCGACGTAGGCCCATTCGACAGGAATCATCGTCTCGGGGTTCCGTATCGAGGTGGGCGCCGTGTCTCCCTCACGGTGTTGGGTGATCACGACGAGGTGCGGCCGTGGCCCGTCGGCTGTTTCGAGGCGAACCGTGCTCGTCATGACGACCTCCCGGCACCGCGCGGCCACGGGAACACGTGCAGCTTGGCAATCACGAGCCCGACGAGAACCCCGTCGACGGTGCCGATGCTCAGACGACCGCACCAACGCCGATAGACGAATCGCCCCGGTGTCGCGGGCTTCTCGCTGATCTCGAGGACGAAGTAGGTGTGTTCGCCCTCGATCATCGCGAACACCCGGTGCTCGGGCGATAGGCCCATAGACACGCGGTCGATGGCGATGCGTCTCGACGACTTGCCCGTCTCGTCGAACAGCGGCACACGCTCACCGCTCATCTCGTCGAGCAGGCCGACGACGGTGATCCCTCGGCTGGACGTGTCCTCCCGCTCGATGCGCCCCTTCCGTTCGAGCGCCTTCAGGTGGTCGTTGACCCCGTTCGTCGAGGCGATGCCCATGGCCGACGCGATCTCCCGAAGCGTGGGCGGGAATCCGCGAGACCGAACCGAGCGCTCGATGATGTCGAGGCACTCGGCCTGGCGAGCGGTCAGGGGTATCAGTCGGTCGAGAGGGCTCACGATGCCCCCTTTCCAGGAAGAGACCGCACGGCCGAGGCCAGTGCGGAGCGATGCGCGGCGACCTCGACACGTGCGTGGCGATGCACGGTCCGAGCTCGTGTCACCCGGCGGCGGTGCCGGATCGCCAGCGCTGTGGCGGAGAAGAATCCTCTCATGCGTCGAAGGTGGTCACTTCGGGGCCACCGTCAACGGCTCGAACGCGTCGGCGAGGCACCCCTCGCGCTCGAGTCTCTCTCGCGTCACGATGTCGCGCCTGCCAGGCGTGCGGAAGCATCCCCCCTCGATTCTCTCGTGGGTCGAGACGGACGTGCCGTCGTCGGTAACCTGGCAGTTGCGCGGCTTCATACGGGGTGGGTCCTGGCCTTCGGCACCGTAGCACCGTCGGCCCCAGGGGGAAGGACGGTTGCCACGGCGTCCCACTTGCCGTCAGACCGTCGGCGCACGGAGTCGCAGCGCCAACCCGTGCGCGTGAACCGGGACGAGTCGAGCACCACGCATTCGCGCTCGGCGGCCTCCTCGGCATGCTCCGCCCATCGGCCTTCGACCTCGAAGTGGGTGACGAGCATCCACCACCCCGGTAGCAGCAGGTTCATCAAGGCTCGAGGAACCCCGTTGCGGGCGAAGTCGTCGAACGTGGGGGCACACGCGACGAGCCCGTCGGGGTTCCAACGGTCGTAGACGATGCGGGCCATGTCGGCCGTGATCAGGGACTCGCCGCCGATCACTTCGACGATGCGAGGCGGCGCCAGTTCGTGTCCGTCGCTCATGTCTGCCCGAAATACGCCTTCGCCTGCTCCCACGCATCCTGAATCTCGGCGTGGAGCTCGGGGTCGTTGCCGGGCTTCTCGGCGTGGTGCTCGACAATCAGCTTGTGGTACGCGGACTTGACCGTTTTGAAGTCGTCCCCGGCCTTCACGCCGAGCGTGCGCATCCACATCTTGGTGCGAAGGCCCCGGGCTCCTGGCGGCCCGTCGTCGTCACCGCCGAACAGCGCGTCGACGAAGCCGACGACACGGTCTGACTCATCGTCGGTCACGAGCCCCTTGTCGACGAGGTCTTTCCCCGCAGCGCGGACAGCCGCCTTTGCGCCGATCTCGAGAAGGCCCCGGAACATCTCCCCTGCGTCTTTCTTCTTGCTCACCATCGTCTCCTCTTCGCGGCGTGAAGCATCAGCGATGCCAACAGCGAGTGACGCTTCACCGAGTCGTCATACCACGCCCGCATCGAGGCCATCCCCGCGCGTTCGCGTTCGTGAAGCGCCTTCTCGAACGACCCCGGTGGGATCGCACGGTCTGCGTGGGCTGCTAGCCGGGCATCGAACTGGCCACGGCAGAGCATCGACTGTCGGATGGTCGACTTGTGACCCGCGATCAGCTTGCGCGCGGCGGCCTGGGCGGGCGTGGCCAGTTCGTGGAACCGGGCCCTGCGTCGAAAACGCCGCGCGCGGGCCTGGACGAGCTTGCGCGACACGCCCCTCTCGGCCCTCCGCATCCTCGTGTACTCGATGTCCTTCCGCAGACACTCGGCGGCGAAGTCCTTGCGCACGTCATCGCACGCGGGGCAAAGGCAGTGGATATTGGGCAGGTGCGGGGGGAGATCACTCGGGTTCATTGCTGGCATGGAACATCCCTGCGGCGTAGTCGGCTCGGTTGGGTACGGACCCCGCGGCGTCATAGACCGCACCGCGGACGGGGCTTGGTGTCGTGTCGAGACGCTCACACCGCTTGTGCAGCACGAGCAAGTCTTCGGGGATTGCTGCCCCGACGGACAGCATGCGGGCGCGCAGCCCTGGCACGTCGTCTGCGATCACCCTTGGCTCTCCGCGGCCTGCATCTCGGCGACGTTGACAGCGGCGATGGTCTCGGGGTCCGAGACGAACCACACCCTCTGGCTACCCTTCGCTGCGATGGGGGTCTCGTACACGCGTGGCGAGCTGAGTACCCAGGCGATGGGGCCAACGAACCAGTCGTCGTTCTTGACCCGGTCGAGGATCCCCGCGGCGTGGCCGTTCTGGAGTATCGCTCCGCCAACGATGCCCATGTCGGGGTGTACGAAACCGTCGACCTGCACGGACCCGATGATGCACCCGCGCACGAGTTTCGACTGGTCGTCGTCCTCGAACTCCGCGGGAACGCAGTAGTCCTTTGTCGACAGTGTCGCGTGGATCAACATCCGGTGCCCGATCACCGAGATCGGCGGGCGCCATGTCCTGTTTTCGACGGTCTTGTTGCCCATCACCACGTGGTGGGCGTACGGCTGGTGCAGGCTGAGGGCTCGCATGCGGGCATCATGAGCACCGCCGAGACTCCGTCAAGCCTTGGAGCCTTCGGGGAGCATCACGGGTGCGAGCTCCAGCGCGCTCTCGATCACGTCCGCACCAAACTGCATCGCGTTCTCGGGCGTGAACAGGACGGGCCCGGTGCCCACGTCGATGACGAGGTGCCCGTCGTGCGTGCGAACCGACGGGCTCGCCTCTGCAAGCGAGAGGTCGAGCTCGAGCCGGAAGCCCCGACGCATCACGGCCTTGATCTGGTGCCGGTCGAGCATCTTGCGGAGCCTCGACACGTGCATGTGCACAGACTTGTCCGTCGAGAGGTCGTATTCCGCCCTCGGCGTCTTCAGCTTGTCGCTGACGGCGTCGGCAAGCTCCTGGTACGGGACGGTGCGCCCCGGCTCCATCGCCAGCCTGGCCAAGACCGCGAACCGTGCCGGCGTCGTTCGGTAATGCACCCCGCAGACGACGAGCACGTTCTCGTCGTCGTCTGCCAGCACACCAAAGCAGAGCCGTCTCACGGTCGCAGTGTCCCTTTCCCGGGCTCCGAGGTCAACTGAAGCCCGGGGGCACCATGTCGAAGGTGGGTTCGCGCAGCGGTTCATCGTGCGGAGTCTTCCGCACAGAGACCTTTCGCGACGTTTTGCACGAGAGTTTGCCGCTCGGGTGGTATCGCCCCGTGACGATCTCCCTGAGCACGTCGAGGCTGATCGGGCGCTCGGTCTCGTCTTCGATCTCCACCCCTGAAAGCTCGAGTATCGCCTCCCACGCGCCCCACGAGCGCAGCTTGATGCCCGACATGAGCGGAGGGGGAGCAACCCCGTCCGAGTCGTCACGGAACCGCGTGTGCTCGCAGAGCGCGAACACCCACCCCTCGACAGCCTTGCCGATGTGGAGCCGGTATGCCCCGTTCTCGCGTCCGCCCTCTCCGATGAATGCGTAGTAGTTCATCTCCGAGATCCTATCACTCCGCAGCGGCTTTCTTGAGCAGGGCCGCGCCACCGATGACCGCGGCCAGCCCCCCGAGCATGCTCGCGACCGCGCCCCGAAGATTCCTGAACCCGATCCGCGGAGGCGTCTCGACCCACGTTGACTGGATGTCGGCCTTCAGCTCCGTTTGCACCGTGAGATCCTCCGGGTCCACGTACGCGGCCGGTTCCCCGTCGCGCTCGATCACCACGAAGCGATTGCCCCCGGCGATCACCATGTAGTGCGAGAGGCCCTCGGACGGGTGCACGGTCATGGTCCCGTCCTCGCAGAACTCGTAGGCGAGCTGCCCGTGTCGAGTGAACGCGAGTCGCCCGCCCTCTTCCTTCCAGTTGAGTGCTTCTTCCTCGGCGAGCTTCGCCCGGTCCGCACGGTTCATCTCGACGAGGTCGATCGCCGCGTCCATGTCGATCTCGATCTGGCGAGGTTCCGAGCCCGCCTCCTCGAGAATGACCCGCGGGGGGTCACCGTCTTCGAGAGCAACGTTCGTGACTCGGGCCACGACCACGCCCTTGTCGACGAGGAACTTCTCGCCGCGGACATCGCTCCACCCATCACGCATGATGCCGCGGCCCCCCGGTTCCTTCGATTCGCAGAGCCGCTTGCACCGCTCGCGCAGCACGTCCTCGTGTCGCGAAGGCGAGCGCCCCGCGTGCCAGTCCCCGTTCGATGTGCGGGCCCAGTATTCACCCGTGCGGAGGTTGGCCACTGATACGAGCCGCCCGCCTGCCACGCCGAGATCCAAGGACCCGAGGGTAGGGGCGACAGCTCGCACGTACTCGACGACTCCGGTCATGCCCATCGCGATCTTCAGCCGTTCCATCGCCTCCGGCCGCCACTTCGGGTGCACGATGCTGAACCCGAACGAGATCGGGTCGAGGGCCTCGGCGAGCTTTGCAGACTCGCCGCCGACGAGCGCGACGGAGGCATCGAAGGCGAGCTTCGCGAGGTCTCCCGCGGAGATCTTGTGCCACGGGCTGTTTTCGAGGTGCTCGGCGTGGTCGAGCCGGAACTCGAAGACGAACAGGCTTTTGCGCCTGATCTCGATGCGCTTGCGGGTGACGCCCCCGTTCTCCTTGACGACGAACGGGAGTGATGACTCTTCGGGCTCGGGGCTCATGCGGCCATGCTGGGCACGGCCGGCCTGCCGTCAACCGTCGGTCTTGCGGTCGAACGCTGCGCGGAAGTCGAGCACGCTGCCGTCTCGGATGCCCTTAGACCGGGCCTTGCGTTCGGCGTCCTTCCGGCGCTGGACCTCTTCGCGGTCCCGGATCGCGACCCCGTCGAATCGGATCAGGCTGGGCCTGCGAATCGGGCCCCGATGGTCTCGCAAGCCGCTCCCCTTGCACTCCTCGCACCTCGTGCGCTCCCAGGTCACCCCGGGATTGTCTCCACCCGGCCCCCACCGTCAACCCTGCTAGAATCAGCGCATGAGCGAAGCGACGAAGATCGTCTCGACGACCTCGAATCCCCGCGATGTCCACTGGTCGAGGTCTTCGGGGGTGACGACGTTCCAATGGCGAACGACAGCAGCCGCCTCGGAGGTGTCCCCGGGCGGCTTCAGTGCTTCAGCGAGCTTGGCTCGCGCTTCGGTCTCATTCATGCCCCCAGCGTGGTCACGCCGGGCCTGCTGTCAACGCTTCCGGCTGCCCGACGAGCGCGTCTTGCTCGATGTCGACGGGGTGATGCTGCCCCCGCCCCCGCCACCACCGGACGGGGCGGGAAGTTTCAGCTTTGGCGCTCGGCAGCCCGTGTTGCGGTCGATGAAATCTTCACCGGCGCACTCGATCTGGACGAACTCTCCGCCGAGGTTCACCGAACAGCTCACGTAGCCGTCCAGGTCGGAGTCGTGCTTGTTGCAGGTGAACGGCGCGTCCTCGTAGCCCATCTGCTTGAGCCAGGTCTTCGCGTTCTTCTCCGCCGCTTCCTTGTTCGCGCCGGTGTAGTTGTAGCACCCCGCGACGCCCATGGGCACGCAGAGCAGGAGGATCATCGGGACGATTCGTTTCATCGTGGGGTCATCCTTGCCCCGCTCGGTCCGGCGTCAAGGTTTGCAGCCATGCCCAGGCTTTGACGACGACATCGCCGTGGCAGGGACGCGGCGCGCACGAGCACACGAGGTGGTGCTGCGCGGTGATCTTCCGCATCTCGGCGAGAACCCCGGGGTCTCTCTCGACCAGCTTCCGCCACAGCCACGACCGATACAGCTCCAGCGCATCGAGCCCGTGTTCCTTGACGGTGAACGGGTTGCCCAACGGTGAGCCGCGCCCGATGTAGATCCACGGGCGCGGCTTCGGCTTCTTCTTGTAGTGGTGACGGTTGATGACGAGGGGGAGCTCTCGTTCGCCCTCGGCATCGCTCATCGGGGCCGCAGCCAATCTCGGAACATCCGATGGCATCGCGTCCCCGTGGCCCACTGGGGGTTCTGTGACGAGCGCCCGAGCATCGCCTCGTTCACCCAGCCCAGCCACAGCGAGCGCGCGTGCTCGGGCCCCATGGGGACTTGTAGCGTCCCGATCTCTTGCGTTCATTTCTCGTCTTTCCGTATCTCGGTCATTCGCAGCGGGGGTAGCTCGGGCTGGGGCTGGTACACGTCGGGGACCCGAACGCCGCGGCCTTGGCTGTACTCGAGCGAGGGCTTCTCCGGCTCGACAAACGGGGGAGGCTCGGGCTCCGCTGGTGACTCGCCCGCCGTCTCCATCGGGGGAGAGGCGTCGGAGTACGCCACGCGCGATTCCTCGGCCATGGCGTCCGCCTCTCGCTCGTCTTCGGCGGCAGCGTGAAGCCCCCGCTCGAACCGAAGCTCGGCATGCACGGCATCGAGTTCGTCGGCGAGCTCGGCCGAGCGGGCCTCGGCAGCCTTCAGGGCCTTCGCCTTCTTGGCCGCCTTGGAGCCCCATCGCGTAGCCTCGTCGGATAGGCGCCCGACGGTGGTCGCGAGGTCATGGCAGCACCCGTAGATCAGCACTGCGAGCCCCACCCGGACGAGCATCGGCCACTCGGGCCGCACCACGAGCAACGCCGCAGCGGCCGTGGCCACCGCCCCCGCTGGCCAGTGTCGACCGAGGGATTGCAGGAGGGCCTTCACGTGGCCTCCCGTCGGCCGTAGTTGAGCGCGGCCAGAACGAGGGCAACGACGCGGACCTCGTGCTTCCCGAAGGTGTCGATGTCGTTCAGGCGCATGTGGTGCACGCCCCTGCCAGCCCCGCCGGAGATCCTCTCGACCCCCTCGACGGCGAGCAGCTCCTCGACGCCTGCCATGTACGCATCGTCGTCCTTCCCGGCCACGAGGGACCGCCAGAACCCACGATTCGCGCCCACCTTCGCCGCCAGCGCGGCGAGCCAGCCCGCCTCGAACGCCCCGCGGAGGGTGGCCCCCTCGACCTTGACGGCGTCGAGCCACACGCGAAGGGCCTTCTCCCGATCATCCGGGGCAGGTTCGCCCTCGACCGTGCTCTGTTCGACCGCGTCGCGAAGGAATCCGATCACCACATCGGGCCTGGACCCCCGAGAGAGCATCGCGCAGGCCGTTTCGGCCGCCGTTCGCAGGCTTTCAACGCCGCTCACGACTTCCGCCCTTCCTTTATAGCTACGACCTCCTCTTCGAGACGGTCGATCGACCCCCCGAAGTCCTCGAATGCCTCCATCTCGGGGCTGACGGGGGGCTTCAGCTCCCTGCCAGACTCCCGGATGGTCTCGATGTCGTCCGGGGAGACGGTCTGCCCGCTTCGGATCCGCTCGATCAGGGCCAGGGACGCCCGCAGGCGCGCGACGGGCCTCGCGAACGACGCGTCGGAGCCGAACTTGTCGACGAAGTGCTGTCCGAACTCGACGAAAAGCTCCGCGAGCAGGTCGTTTGAGGCTTTTGCGGCCCCGCGGGCGCGCTCCGCCTCGGCTGCGGCGAGGGCCAGCTTCCGCTCGGCCCAGTCCGCGCGCATCTTCTCCCGCTCCGCGCGGCCTCGAAGGGGCCCGGATGGGGCGAGACCCGCCGACCATCCTCCAAGGGCCGACCCGGCGAACGCGACCAAGGCCCCGATCAGCATGCCCGCGCGGAAGGGCTCGTTGCCGGCCTCGAGCTCGGGCAGGACCGCGACGTAGATGTTGGTGGCGACGGCGATGCCGGTCGCGACCACGCCCGCGATGAAGCACGCCCTCGTGAAGCGCGAACCCCACACCCGACTCACGATATTAGAGATTATCGCAAGTAACCCCTTGGAATCACTGGCTTTTTTGGCGCCGTTCGCGCACTCGGAAGTATCCTTGGTCTTGTCCATTTTCGTCTCGCACTGGTTGGGTGTCGTGGTGAAGCGCCGAGCGCTACGTCTCGGATGCGAACCGGGCGTACGAGAGCACGTCGCTCAGCTCGGAGAACTGGGGGTTCGATCTGTCGACCCGGACATGAGCGTCGTCGCCCTCGCGGCCAGCCCGAAGCTCGAACCAGCCCTTGCCCTCGCGAAGCCAGAGGCTTCGGCGCCGACGAGAATCGATCACACCGATGCGAACCCAGCCCTCCTCGCTGTCGGCCACCGTCAGCGTCGGCTCCCGCGTTCGCTCCCGGTGCAGCTCCCAGGATCGGGCTACGTCGACCTTCACTGAGTCGTACCAGATCGAACCGTCGCTCATCACGACGGAGCCGGGTGCGGGGGTGTCGGGGGTGTCGGGGGTGTCGGGGGTGTCGGGGGTGTCGTTCGCCATCGTTTGGAATTCCATTCTTCAACGGGCGCTAGGCCCGAACTCGGTTGAGGCACCGGGGGCAGCGGTGAACCGCCCCCTCGGGGCCGGAGAACAGCGCCAGCCGGGCGCGGCAGCAAGAGGAGAGCATCACCCGCTCCCCCTCGGATGCGTTCCGCTCGAGATCGTCGAGCAGGTCGACGGCCTTCCGAACGTCCGCGCGAAAAACGTCGTCGCCACGATCGAGCAGGCAACCGACGCCGACGAAGATCCGGTCGTCGTCTCCATCGAGCTCGAACGCCCCTTCGTGATTCGAGTCGAGCCGAGAGTACCGGGCGCTGAACGCGTCGAGCACGGCTCGTTCCCGCCCACGCGTCGCGACATAGGCGAACTGGTAGCCCATCGACCGGCTGACGTACACGTCGCGGTCGTCGTCGGCGGAGACCCTCTCCGCGGACGGAGGAACCCGGAACGTGGGGAACGAGGGGATGTCCGGCACCGCCTCGACATCCGCGGGGCGCATGAAGGCTCGGGCGCAGCGGATCGAGAGAAGCGCCGCCGCGGTGATCAGCAAAGGGATGAAGGGCTCCATGTTCGGCACCATGTCCACGGCCGACTCGTCGTCAAGGCGAGGGCAACGAGACCATGAACACCACGGGAGGCAGCGATGACCACGACCGAACATCCGGGGGGCCGAAGTCCCAACCGTAGTAGTCATCGAAGGCCATCCTCAACTCGAGACGCATCCGAGCCCTCACGCGTCGCGACCACGTGTGTTTCATGGCAGGTCAAACTCCCCTCGGTCTGCACGGTCGCACGCCGCAAGGATCTGCTCGGCGTAGGCGCGGGCAACAGGGGTGGCCATGTACGACGCGTCGACTTGCCCCGTCCACTTCCGGTACCCGCGGTTGCACTCGAAGAAAACGCCCGGCCCCTCGACGGTGTCCCCAGCGTTCTCGACCGCCGCCACCGCGAAGCCGCACCATGCTCCCTCACGCTTACGCTCGGCGTTCTGCCAATCTTGGGCGGAGCTGTCGCTTCCTCCGTCGGTTCTCTTCCACTCGGGCATGCGTCGAAGCTGCGAACGGAGCGCTCGCCGTCAACCCGGCGTCTTCTCCTCTCTGATCAGGGAGATGACCTTCGCTTCGAGTTCGCTGTCGCCCGCGCTCTCGATCACCTTCTCCATGGCCAGCGCGGCGTACTTGCGCAGCAGGGTGAAGGACTGTACGTATGTGAACTGGGCGAAGTCCGCCCGCTCCCCCTCGCTGGCGATCATCTGCCGATCGCATGGGCCTCGGACAGTGCAAGGTGCTTCATCGGGTGAGACCCACCTTCATCCGCGCGGAGAAGCGGGTGACCAGAATCCGATCGGACCGGGCCTCCGCCCCACTCTGCACGAAGCACGACTTCCCACGGCGGAGACTACTTGGGGCTGGAGAGGGCTCATGAAACGTCCGACGGCACCGCCTTCGCGGGTATTCTAGTCCAACTGCGGGTCTTCGGGGTCCGGCATGAGGCGACGGCACAGCTCAAGGACAAGCCGGGGCCACCGGCCTCGAAACGGAGAGAGCGCACGTGTTGCCGCTGCCTGGGCTTCAGCCACGGCCGCGTGCTCCTCTGGTGTCAACGGGGTCACCCGAACAAGCTCTCCTGCTCGCCCTCGGACCTCCGGGCCTTCACGCCGATATCGAACCCGTCCTCGAAAGCCCTGCCGACCGCCTGGGCGAGCACGGTACCGTCGTCCCGGGTGAGCGACCCTTGACGCCGCAAGCGAACGATGTCGTCGATCGCACACGCCTTCCCCTCGCTCCCGTTTGCCCATCGCCGTAGCATCTCCCGGGGCCGTGGTGCTCGAACATCTCGCCGACCTCGACCCTCGAGAAGTTCATTCGGACTCGCCCCCAACGCCGCGCATGACCTCGCCCGACTTCGCCGAGACCTCCCCCACGAACCGCGTGAGCAACTCCGCGTCGCGGTGGCCATCGGCCGCGTCGAAGGCCGCAAGGTTCCGGCACGCTTCGAGGTGAGCTTCGGCGGCCCTGGCGACATCCTCGCCGGACGAGAACCCGCGGTCCTCCGCAGCCACGTGCGCCGCCAGTAGGACTCGACTGGACTCGACACGGTTGCCCAGCCGTTCGCGCAGCGAACTCTCGGTCATCTCGCGCCGTACCTCGCTGATGAGCTTCTCGACGTGCTTCCGCTCCGCGTTCCGATCGTACCCGCACCGCGGCTGCCCCGGAGCCTTGGGTGCCACTGCCGATGAAACCCTCTGCTCGCCCGTGAGTCTGTTCCTCCTCTTGCCCATGTCGGTCCTCTCGCTCGATGCCTTCACTCTGAAGTCAGGCCAAAAGCTGTATCGGCCCCAGTCATCCCCGGCGGTATCCGTCTCGACGTGCACCGTCGCCGCCAGCTTCTTCTCCTCGGGCCAGGTCGCGACCTCTGCCGCCGCCTCTCGGCACCTGGCCCAGAAGGCCGACTCCCCGCTCACTCCTCGCTCCGCGTGGGCTTGTCGAGGCCGTCGTAGGTCCCCGTCTCGGCCTTCGCCCTCTCCGCACACTTCGGGTGCCGCGATCCGTACAGAACACCCTCACCGCATACGGTGCACGGGGTCGGGTCGTCTTCTCCCCTGACCCTCTCGTCGTCGGCGACTCCCCCAGCCTTGGCGAGAGCCTCGCGTTCGCCCGGGGCGAGCTCCACCGGGGCCTCGTGCTCGACGACCTCGGAACCGCTGTGCATGCTGCTCCACCGCGCCCATGCCTGCTCGATCACCTCGTCGTTGACACACATGGTGCTGGCGATCTCTCGAAACGCCTTGGTGGCGGCCTCGCCGAGAAGGGTGTCGCGACCCGAAGACACGGGGACGTTCGCGAGAAGGGCCTGTATCAGCTCGAACTTCCGAGTGCACGCCCGGTCGATGAGCGTCTGCACTGCGGCCTCTTCCTTGCCCAGCAACGCGGCCACGGCGACCTCTTGGCTGGTGGTGGGCGACCACAGTAGCGGCGCCGCGGGCTGGGACACCTCGGCCGCCCTGGGGGCCTCGGGGGCCTCGGGAATGTCGACAGCTCCGCGTGAGCCGATGACCTCGAATCGAGGCTCGAACACAGCAGCGATCGAGAACACTTCAGCGTGCCCCGTCGAGACTCGCTCGGCGTAGACATCCTGCGCGACCGGATGATACGCGCCTGGCACCCCCTCGGCCCGAGCAAACTCCAGAGCCGCACCGCGTGGGCTCCGGGCCTTCACGAGCACCTTGTCGATGCCCGGGCCGACCCGCCACACGTTGTAATCCTCGAGCCCGCTCACCCGTCGACCTCTTCGAGATAGTAGCGCCAGAGCGGGAAGACCTCGGTGTCGTCCTCGGGGTGGAACGTCTCGGTGTCGAAGTTGTCGACGGCCGTGGCCGTGTCCGCGGTACGGAGCACGCGAACGAGCGTCTCGCCATCTCGCGGGTCGATCATGCACACGATGGCGTCGTGGGGAACGTCGCCCCAGGTGGCAGGCGGCGGGTCTTCGATGCCCGCCTCGATCCTCATGGCCCGCTCGATCTGCCCCGCGATGATCCCGACGCATTCGGCGGCCGTGTCCTCGGCGAGCTCCCCCTTCAGCCGGTAGCAGGTCATCTGCCCGTGCGGCGTCGTCACTGCGATGAGGGTTTGCCCGTCGGCGTCCTTCGAGACGTAGACACCACGGACATCGGACGGCCTGACCAACACGCCTGAACCGAGCTTCTGCATCATCGGATACACGACCTCGTAGTCGCTCATTTCGTCACCCCCTCTCGCTCGGCAGGGGCTAGGCGGTCGCGCCACGACGGGCTGCCCGTCGCGTCCTTGCGCGCGATGTCTACGGTCGACTTCAGCGTGTGCATGATGGCGAGGAACTCCTCGTTGCGTTGGCCCGAAACGCGGCCGATAGCCTTCTCGAATCGACGGATCTGGCGGAGCACCGCGATCTCGATCGCGTTGAACGCTCGCTCTGCGTTCTCCATCGGCACCGCCTGCGGGTGCACGACGCTCCCCGTGGCGTGCGTCTCCGCGGCGCGCTCCGTCAGCCCCGCCCGGTAGCCGGCGCTGAAGATCGCGGCCTCTTCTCGGTCGTCGAACCCGAAGCGTTCGCCAGGCGTGTTGACGGTCCAACCCCCGGGCGTCTCTTCGAGCCCGACGATCGGCCCGTTGCGGTCGACCCCCGTCGGTTCGTCGCCTTCCCATCGCTCCGTCTGGAGCGTGAACGGCTCGGTGATCGGCTCGTCCTCGACGAGACGGGCCTCGAGCTTCACGTAGCCGTCGAGAATGACCTTCGCAAGCATCCCGAGAAGACCGCCCTTCGGGGTGTGAATCTCCGCGGGGGACAGATCGGAGAACTCGACCGTCGCGCCCTTCACCCTGTACTTCATCAGCGCGGAGTGCAGTGAGGACCGCAGTGAGGACACGAAGTCCCGCTCGGCCAGCTCGTCACCCGAGAGCACTTCGGCGATGTCCTCCATGCACACCCGTCGTCCGAGGTACACGTTCCCGTCGTAGTCTTCACCCGCTGCCGCGGCCTTCGCTTCACCGAAGTCCTCGAACGATGTCGTCTCGTACTCCCCGGTCTTCAGCTTCACGTGGTAGTACCACTGCATCCTTGCGGGGGGCACCGAGAACACCTTTCCGCTCGGGTACCCCTGGATCGCCCAATGCTTGTACGGGTCGCCTCCGGCAGACTCGAACCCGTGGACCCACGCGCGAAGCGTGGCGTAGAACGCCCCCCGCCTGGCCTCATGGGACATCGAGCCGTCGTCGGGATAGTCGAACCGGTCACCCGACGCCCAGAGCCGCTGAAGGAAGCGCACCCCGCGGGTAGGGATCGGCACTCCGGGGGCCGCAACCGCTCGCAGAACATCGAGAGCAGAAGGGTGCGGCAGGCCCCCGGGGGCCGGGATGGGGATGATTGTGTCTTCATCCCCTTTCCAGAAAGGTTCGGTGTGCGTGGGTTCGTCGGGGCCTCCGTCGAGAGACGTAGCGTTGCCGTCGGCGCCCAGGTAGAAGAGTCGTCCCTCGGAGCGGAAGAAGCACGGTTTCGCCGCTTTGACGGGGACGGGCAGCCCCATGCCATCGGACCCCCTGCGGGGCAGCCACATCGAGCCAGAGGCGAGCGGCTCATCGACGCAGTGAACGCTGACATCGGCAGGCGTGGCGTCTTCAGCGTTCAGTTGGGCAACGCGGTCGGACACCACCGACCACGAGTCGGTCGAGATATCGACGAAGCCGTCTCTCACAACGGCCCAATACTTCGAGAGGGTCATGCGGGCATCGTGGACACGGCCAACTTGCCGTCAACCCCCCGCTCCGGTCGGACCCAGATCGCATCAGCGCTCAGCACCCACGCGCCCGTGTCGGCGGCCGCGAGCGCGGCGGCGCAAGCCCGGCCGATGGCCTCGCCGACCTGGGGCGGCACCGCGTTGCCAATGCGCTGCCTCCATGCCCCGTGCGACCGCCCGGTGAGCACCAGCGGCGAACCGTCTTCGGCCTCCGTCGGCAACCCCTGAAGCGCGGCGAGCTCGAGCGTCGTGAACGGTCGGTGCCAGGTGCCGTCCGACGCCTCGATCTGCATCCGCGTCGGCCGCTTGTCTTCGATGTCGAGCGGAGGCCCGGAGACCGCACCGTCGCGAACGACCCAGCGACCCGCCCCGCGGGGGTCCGCCACCGCGGCCGGCGCGTTGTTGATGTTGTGGTGCCCCCTGACGGTCTTCGAGGCGCCGTTCCAGTCGTGGACGCCGTAGGTGCCCCGGTGAGGCTCACAGCCCAGCCGAGGGTCCGCCACGCTCGCCCACGTGTCCCGAGACTTGGCGTGCCCCAGGACTGCGTGAGACGGCCCATCCCAGCGCTCGACACCGTACGGTCCGTTAGGGCGCCCGCCTCGCTTCGGGAGCGCCACAGAGGCCGGCAGCGCGTGCCAGTCCTGCCCGGCGGGGATCAGGGCCAGGCGAACCCAGTTGAGCGCGCTCAGCTTGGGCAGCGCGTGCATGGGTCCTGCTCCTCCGCCGTCCGCGTCGGGCACGGGGAGCGACCCGAGGACATCGGCGATCGTCCGCGTCGGCTTCTCCGCCGGGGCTCGGATGAAGGCGGGGACCTGATCCATGTGCCGCGCGACGAGGAGAAACCGCCGCCGGTGCTGCGCGAGTCCCCCCATCGCGGCGCAGTCGTGCGTGGACTCGTCGACCGCGTATCCGTAGGACTGGAGCATCTCCCGCAGCAGGCGAAGCCACTCGCGCCCCCGAGACATGATCCGCGGCACGTTCTCGAGGACGATCATCCTCGGCTTGCGCTCCCATGCGAGCATCGCCAGCCACACACCGTGAAGGGCGAGCGAGTTCAGGTTCTTGTACCGATCGGTCGCGGCCTTCGCTTCGGGCAGACACCCCGAGAACCCCTTGCAAGGTGGCGACGTGAACAGCACGTCCGGCGACTCCGGGCACACGCGGCGGAGGTCATCGGGCGTCATCGCCATGATGTCGGCGGTCGTCGCCTCTTCGCCGACCAAGAGGCGGAAGTCGGCGCACGCGTCGGGGCAACTGTCGATCGCGCCGACGCTGCGGAAGCCGGCACGACGAAAACCGAGCGCCCCTCCCCCGAGACCTGAGAATAGGTGGAGGACTGAGGGAGCGGGCTCGGCCGTCATGGTCGAAGGTTCATCATCGACGGCTTGCCGTCAACCCCCTGACCGGAAAAGGCGAAGCCCGCCCGGGGCCGGTTGATGCTGGCCCTTGCCCGGGCGGGCTACGTGCTGACCCTCTCCAAGATCAACAGGGATCTTCTACACCGAGGGGAGATCCCGAGCAAGAAAAAACCCCGCGGGTGAGGCGGGGTCTATCGTCGAGCTCGATGCGTGGTCAGTCGTTCCACGCTGCGAGAAACGCTTGCTCGAACGGGCTTTTCGTGGTGGGGACGTAGCGCCGCCGGAACTCGGCTTCGAGTCTCGCGGCCTTGTCGGCATCCCCCCAGTTCTTGGCAGACTTCCACCGATCGAACAGCCGTTGTTTGCGGGCCATGTGTGCGCGGTGCTGGACCTCGGACACGATGCGGGCAACGAGCACGAGCAAGAACACGCCGATGAAGGCGCAACCGAAGGCGGCGAAGAACTGGAGAGGGGCCATGTCTCGATAGACGATGGCCCGCGGGAGTCATTCATGCAAAATGCACATTTCCCGCGGGCCCACCCGGCTAGTGCTGGATAGCCCGCACGAACACCGCGACGACGACGTTGATCGACGTTCCAGGGAACGCTTCGGGCTCGCCGAACTGGCAGGTCCAGCCCTCGGGTACGGCCATGTTCTTGGCCGACGCAGGGAGCACCGCCGCGATTCGCCCGCCGGGTTTTGTCATGCTCATCGCGTGGTAAAGGTGCATCTGCCAACGACCCTTCGAGAACGGCGGGTTCATCACGATTCGGTCGAACGTCTCCCCGCTCATCTTCAGGAAGTCGTCGCGCTCGACATCGACGCCCTTGGAGCGCAAGACATCGCAGTGAAGCTCGGACACCTCGACCGCCCGCAAGTATGCACCCTCGGGCACACGGCAGGCGAGCGCTCCCATGCCGGCGCTGGGCTCAAGCACGCGGTGCCCATCCCCGATCGCTGCGGCATCGATCACACGCTGGGCCATGTCTTCGGGGGTCGGGTAGAACTGGTGCGCGACCTTGTCGGGTACGCGGCCCGAGCAGATCACCCCCGCGAGGGCCTCGCCCACCTCGTAGTCGAAGAAGAACCCGGAGTGCGAGCGTTTCACACCGCCCAGCGACACGAGGACATCTTCGGCCTTGGCCATCGCCAGCGAATCACGGTCGCAGTAGGAGAACGTGACGCACGAGTGCCATTCGACGGTCGGCTCGACGCGTGCCTTCGAGAGCAGGTCGACCACCTTCCACGGCAGCGGGTTCGTGAAGAGGTCGAAGTCCTTGGCCTTCGCGGTTCGGCGAGGTCGACGGCGCGCAGACTCGGCGATCGCGTTGGGGTGCCGCGACGCAAGGATCTGATTCAGTCGCCAGGCCATCTCGGGGTGAACCTCGATGTGAGCGTTGCCGTTCTTGTAGACACGGATTTTGAACGCTCCGCCGTCGACATCGACCCACTGCCCGCGGTGGTACCTGTACGCATTCTTGAGCATCGAAGACGTGACCCCGTGGGTCATGTCCCCTCGGCGCCCCAGGAAGCGACCGATGACGGTGCGGAGGTCGTTGATCACCGTCACCTTGTGGTCGCTCGAAAAGAACTCGATGCGGACGCCCTGGATGATCATTCGCTTGCGGAACCCCTGGGGGCTGTTGGTGACGTGCTGGTCACTCAGGGCGTCGAAGACACCTTCGACGCGCATCGTGAAGAACTCGGCCCGGCGCACGAGGAGGTCGCGCATCGTGGCGATCACCGTCTCGGGGTCGAACGGGGGCGCCTCGCTGCTGTCGAGGCTGTCGTTCCACTCCGTGCGGAGCTTGGCGGGCATCGTCGAGAGTACGTCCGTCATCGCAAGCGCCTTGCGCCAATACGCGGCGTCCAGCTCGCGGCGCGCGGTCTCCAGCTTGAACAGGTCCGACGTGTTGACGTAGCCGTTTCGCGCGTTCGCCTTCACGAAGTATTCAATCACCTCGGGGTCGCTCGCCTGCTCGGAGAGCCGGGTCAGCTTGGCGGCCATCTCCTCATGTTCGGCGAACAGCGACCCGAGCGAGGACGGCTCGAACGGGGGGAACACTTCGGTGATGGATTCGGGGATGGTGGCCGTGGAGAGGGCGGTGCTCACACCACCGAAGCCCCGCCGCGGTCAGACCGGACGGGGCGAGGCTTCGGTGTGGCCAGGCTACAAGCCGAGTTCGGCCATGACACCAGCGAACAGCCGAGAAGCGTCGGCGCTCACCTTGTCGAAGTTGCCCGCGACGACATCCGCGGCCTGCTCAGGGGTCGCGCCGTGACCCGCAAGTTTCTCGGCGTAGTGCTTGCCGAGCGTGCCGAGCACTTCGGCCATGATCACCGCTTCGTGCTCGGAGACTCCAGCATCCGCCAGCGCGGGGAGGAAGTAGGAGGCGGGATCGGAGAGGGTCTCGGCGCTCATGCAAGGTCAGACGACGGCCAGGGGGAGACATTCACCGAAATGCACATTTTTTCTCAGGCCCGATCCCGGAAGGGATCGAGCCGGTAGAGGGTCGCCGCGGGGTGGTAGCCCCGGCCGTCTCGGATCTCCCCCGCAACGACGACGCATGCCCGGTCGTCGCCAGGCGTGACGAGAAGGGGGTGTCGGTCCCAGCCGTCACCTTGGCAGGGCGAGCCCTCGCCAAGCCACTCGGAGGGCGTGTGCTCGCCCGCGGGGTCGTCATGGTGCCCCAGGTGGTGATGCTCGACGAACTCACAGAGATCGGCGGCAGGGATGACTCCGCGGGACCAGGCGGGGAGAGGTGCGCTCATGCAAGGTCAGACGACTGCCGTGCACGGGCATTCACCAGAAATGCACATTTTTATCAGGTCCGGTCTTGGACCACGGCGAGGACGTTGCCGCCCGTGTAGACGACCCGGACCCGGGCATTCCGCTCGGGGTAGGGGTGCCCGCGCTTCCCGTAGAAGGACGTGAGCCCGAAGCGGACCCGCTTCCCGTCGTCCTGCTCGACGACGCCGATCCCCCGGCTGCGGGAGTAGGAGCGCACGGTGCCCGGCACCTTCGACACTCGTTTTGCTGCTTTATCCATCGCTTCTTCTTCCTGGGCCCGTCGCGGATCCGTGCATCCCGATTTGTGCAGAGGTTGTCAGACCGATCCGGCGATCGGCCTGACGGCGTTCCTAGCATCGAGACGACTCATATCCGAGTTGTCGGAAATGTATGTCGCAGTGGCTCGTAGGGCTGCCTTCATGCCCTCGAAACTCTCGTGCCCAAACGTGTCCACGACTTCCCAGTAGGACTCGTACATGCCACTGCGAAGCTCGATTACCGATCGCTCCACCACTGCCTTGGAGGCATGCGATGAGCGGAGAACGGTGACTTTCTTCCCCTTTCTGGACCTTGTGTCCCTGTTCTCCAGAACCAGCCTCGCGTAACCGCTGGTCTCGTTGATAGTGAGATCAAGAATCTTCCACCCGGAGCCTCGCAGTCTTCGGTTTGCCACCGAAACGGGGTCATCGGGTAACCTCGGCTGCGGTGTTGATTTCCTGCCGTTCTTCTTCGCCCACGCATCGGCGTTGGCCAACATGCGTTTTGCTGCTTTATCCATCACTTCTTCTTCCTGGGGCCGGCACCTTCGACACCGAGGTCACCCGTCGGCCCCTTGGATCTCGCCGTAGGTCTCGAGCGTCGGCTGGTCGATGACGATCGTGCAGTCGTCGCTCGTGGATCCGAGTCCGTCAGCCCGCACGATGCACCTATCGTCCATCGGGTCACCGTTTGACCCGTGAAAGTGACCGACCTTGTAGCCCGTCCTGTATCCCCACTGGGCGGCCTCCGAGAGCAGCTTTTCCTTGTACTCGAGTGCCCTCTCGGCGAACAGACGCCAGAACGCCACGCCCCCCATGAAGACCACCAGCGGCCCGAACGTGATGACCCGTATCGTCTCCTCGGTGCTCCAGTCGGGGACGTTGACGGCGAAGGTCACGGCGCAGACGAGGAACCAAAGTTCTCGGGACCATGCGACCCGGAAGAGGAGGCGGCGGAGCAGAGCCATACTCAACGATGGGGCAGCAGCCCCCAGAAGTCAACCGGATGACGGATAGCGCGCGCCATTTGCGGGCTTGGGCATCGCGAGGAAGCGCTTTCGCATCTCCCGGCACCGGGGGCCTACGACGAAGAACGGGCCGTCGTAGGCCGTGAATCTCCCGTAGCGCACGTTCGCGTAGTCGTTGAAGTGCTGGCAGTCAGGGTTCCGGCAGTAGGCGTGCCCGTTGACCGACGTGGGCCACCCCGACGTGGACCCGCTCTTGTTAGGCTTCCACGTCCAGAAGACCGCGATGTCGTCTACGTCGCTGTGCAGAGCCGCGGGGTACTCCTGCCCGCAAGAGCTGCACCTGTACGGCCGCGCGACACGGGCCATCTTGGACCAGTGAGGGGGTAGAAGTCTCAGCGTCATCGGTATCGAACTCCACAAAAAGACCCCCCAGGACCGGCATGAAAAGCCCTGGGGGGTCGGGGCGCGTCGCACCAAGCGGGGGACCGGGGTCGCGCCCATGGGGAGTCTCGCACCAGGCCAGCGAGAACGCAATCAGCCGCCCGACGAACCGTCCGCTCCGGCCCCGCAGCTTTCGTCGACTTCGGGCTTGGTGTCGCACACGAACGATCCAGCCTCCTGGGCGATCATCGTGGTCCCGGCGTGCGTGATCTGGTAGGTCGACGCCTCGAAGGTCAGCTCGAGGTGGCGTCCGAGCCACCACGTGCAGATGTCTCGGGCGCCCTGCCCGAGCGTGTAGATCGACCCCTGCACGCACCCATACTCGTCGGCGAGAGTCGCCGAGCATTCGTCGACGAAGGCCGATTCGATTCGGCCTGCGAGCAACTTCCACTCGACCGACCCCGGGTCATCGGAGATCGGTTCGCACCCGTAGAGTTCCTGCGCGAGCTGGCCGATCTCTTGGAGAGACCCTTGCGTCGGCGTCGGCACGAGGTCGGACGTGTAGATCGTGAACGCGGGGTTCAGCTCGAACTGCGCACCGGACACGTCCACTCGGGGCCCAGGGAACCCGGTGTCGCCGGGAGCGATGGTGTCGCACTCCATCTTCACGTCGATCGACTCCCACTCGGGCCCCAGCGGTTTCTCGCCCATCGGGAACGCGACGGGCACGCCCTTCGGGGACGCGAGGCGGAATCGGTGAGCGTCGCAGCACTCGAATCCAGGGGGACACAACGGGTCCGCCGGGTCTCCGGTTTCGTCGGCCGCGCCAGACGGGTCCTTGCCCGATTCCCCCGTGGTCGATGGGCCGCTCGTTGAGCTCGATTCGGGGCCGCCGGAGCCGCCGTCATCTCCAGACGATGCGAGGGGGTCTCCAGGGTCGCACGCGGCGAGAGTGAGGGCGGCGATGAGGAACGAGATTCGCTTCATGCCCCCGAAGATGGTCCTGGGGCCGGCGGCGTCAAGTCCTCCTCGACGTTGTCGTCGAGCAGCCGCGGGTATGCGTGCGGCCCGACGCATCCGGGGTGGTACGGGGGCCTGCTCCCCTTCGTACCGTTGTGGACGTGGCACCGCCAGCCGAGTTCGTCGAAGTAGACGCGAACCATTCGCCCACAGAACGGGCACGACGCGGTTCCCTTTCGACGGCTGACGATTCCCCGGCTCACAGCTTCACGCCTTCCATAGCAGCGTAGGGCCCAGCGTCTTGGGCAGGTAGAGCGGGTGGCCTGGCGAGCCATCGCCGTTGGTCTTCAGGCAGAAGATCGGCGTTCCGCTGAGCAAACCGCGAACGAACTCGACGCGTTCGGGCTTCGCGTTGCCGCCCCACCCCGCGACCACGAGATCGCACGCCTCGACGGCCTCGAGAATCGCCTCGTCGTTGCCGGGCCCAACGGGGTCGTCGACACGCCATAGCCCCGCCGGGTCAGTCGACCGCAGAGCGTAGAGGTTGATGATCTCCATCCCCGAGTAGCCCCAGGCGCGGGAGTAGCCCTTGCATCGCCGAAGCGTCGGGTCGAGCACGGTCTCGTCAGCGGTGCTCGGGTTGAGCATCAGCCAACAGACGGTGCCCTTGCCCTCACCCCACTTCCGCCAGAGCCGGTATCGGTAGGTCCGGGTCGGGTCGAAGGTCGCGCCCGCGGTTCCGTCGTCGATGAGTCCGAGCTGTGTCACCCGGTCAACGTGCTCACCGCGGGGCCAAGGTCAACCGCAGGACGGTGCGAAGCCGCCGCCGACCGTCTCGAACTGGGCCGATCGGTACGTCGCGATGAGGTCGGTCGGGTTCACCCACGCCTCGGACGCCACGAGCCCCGCGTTGACGGTCGCAGGCATCTCGGCCGCGAGTCGAGTGATGGTCTCCGAGATCGGCCAGGTGACGCCGCCGTCGAGCGAGAGCATCATCGTGAAGTCTTGGCCGGTCCGGCACGCTCGGACAAAGTAGTTCATCGACGCGCCGCCAGAGGGGATCGAGAACCCTGGACGCTGGAACGCGGTGGTGCCCGCTCCGAAGGCCACCGCTCCGTCCGCGTACTGGTCGGTGACGGCGGCGATGCAGTTTTGGACGACGAACGATGCGCCCGTGGCCGATGCCACCGCGGGCGTGGGCCCGAGCGTGTTGCCGGGGTTCAAGGTCCCGAACAGAGCGCCGATGTAGTTCGGCTGAGCAATGCCGCTGTTGACACCTTCGACGATGATGCCGCCGAGTCGCATCCCGTCGTTCGGCGGAGCAGCGTTGCCCGCAAGGTTAGTCAGGGTGACCTCCGCCGTCATGCGGAAGTCTCCGGTCAGCGCGAGCCGGAGGTAGCTTGAGTCTCCGTTCCCGTGCCAAGCACGCTGTGTGCCCTGTCGGGAAATAGTGTTGGAGTTGGTGATCGCGAAGCCGTCGGCACCTTCGGTGAAGGTCGCGTTGAGGGGGCTTCCTCCCCACTGCGGACCAACCTCGTTGTCGTCGAACGGATCGTCGAAGACCGAGAGGGGATCGGGTACCACAGGGCCAGGCAAGAACCCGCACTCATCGTTCACGACGGCGCACCGCTGGAACGTGACCGACTGGCCAAGGATCACGCCCGCGCCGACGATGCGAACCGTGTCTCCGAGCGCGAGCGAGCTCGCGTCGAGGATCACGGAGTAGAGGCCGGTCGCCTCCTGCACCACGCTTGTCGTGAGCGCGGTCGCGACACCGTTGACGAGCGTCGCGGTGACTTCGGGCGTGGTGTCGAAGTTGGTGAAGGTCCCGTTCACCCTGGCGTTCAGGGCGACGCGCTGGCCGGCAAGGGCAAAGATGCGCACGCCCACATGGTGCGAGCAGCGCGCGAGGCCGTCAAGCCGGGCGGCCCCCCGCGGCGTACGCGATCAGCGCAATAAACGCGACGGCGCCCATAGCGACAGCGGCCATTCCAGCGACAGCGCCCCACGAAAGGCCACCATCCTCCGCTTCGAGGGCCAGCCCAAGCTCCGCAGCCTTGGCGGCGTGTCGCGACTCGAGGCGGCCCGCGTGGAGCCCCGCGTGGAAGATCAGACCACCGCATACGGCGACCCCGACGACGAGAAACACCACGCCGATGAATCCGCCCGCTCGGAATCCTTGCAGCAAGGGCCCTCGTTCCGCCTCAGAAGAGTTTGTCAGCGCTTCGACGAAGTCGAACGCCTGCCAGGCGTAGGAAGCCAGCACGATGGACGAGAGGACCGCCGACACTCGGCGGACGAACGACCACGCCGTGGTCAGGCGTGGGGAGCGCGTGAGCATGGGGGTGGGTGGCATGCCGAGCAGCCTACCACCGAGTCTCTCGCCAGGCCCAGCAGTCGTATCCCGCGAACGCGTCTTCTGCCCATGCGCGGGGCGTCTCGTAGCTCTCCGCCTTCGCGAAGAACTCGATCACCTCGTAGAACACCGTCGTGCCGCACTCGTCGACGCTGTTGCCCAAGAACTCGACGTACGGGTCGTCTCCGATCCCGTAGACGTAGATGCACGACTGCGAGTCGAACAGCAGGTCGGGATCGTCGAGGTCGTCGCCGAGCTCGAACCCCTCGTCGAAGCACTCATCGACGACGCGCTCGAACAGGTCTATGCCCGGCTCGGGCGAGCCCCCGAGACCGCTGTCGGACGGCTGGTCACACCCGACCGCAAGCAGGACGGGCAGGGCGAGGAGAGTTGCGCGGAGGCTGGCCATGCTCGAACAGACTAGCCCCGCGCGCGGCCTATTCAAATCCGCCCCGTAGCACTCGACCACATGGACCGGAACGCCGCCGCGCCCGCGATGGCAGACGTGGTCACGGACGAGAAGCCCTCCACGACGACGACGGCGTCGTTCATCCTGACGCTGAACTGCCACAGCTTCCTCTCGCCCGGCTTCCAACCCATCCGGCACGGGGCCGCAAGAACTCGCAGACGCGCGTCGGGGTCCTGCTCCCTCGACACGCTCCCCACCATCGTCTCGCCCATCACGGGGTGCACCTCGTGGCGCCAGTACAGCGCGGGGTACATGTCGGGGTCGAACTCGAGCACCGACGTTGCCCACGCGACGAAGTCGGCAGGCTCGCGCTCGCTGTAGGTAGACCTCTCGTCCAGCTCCTTCGCCAACGCCGACCCCGGGAACACCATCGGCACTCCGAGCTGACCGAGCGCAACCGCGGACAGGTACCAGGACGCGGAGATCACCTCCGCGGAGAAGTCTGCGATGCACTCGTCGTTGTCGCAGGTGAACGAGACCAGCGTTGATCTCTGGTCGGCCTCGACAGCGTTGTCGTCGACCAGCTCGGTTGTCGTCTGGTCGATGAGAATCTCGGACCCGCACTCGGGGCACTTCACGTACTCGACGCTCTCTCGGTACTGTTCCGACATCAGACCGGCACACTCGCTTTCGGCTCGCCCACCTTCGACTTCGCGGCGTTGAACGCCTCCTCGAACTCGGGGCTTGGCTTCCGGTTACTCTTGATGCGGACCGTGGGTGAAGCCGCAGTCCTGCACGACGCGAGCGTGAACTCTTCACCGAGACTCTTCGCATTGATCGCCCTTTCGAGTAGATCGGCAACGGAGTCTCCACGTCCGATGAACTCGCCCGCGCCAAGCACCTGATTTCTTCGACTGTGAGCGGAAATCATCCGGCGTCTTTCTTCGCCTTCGGTCGGTACTTGATGACCTTCGCAGGAGCGCCTTCGGGGATCCGATCGACATCTCCGTACGCGGCCACGAACTCATCACGAGTCATCCCGCATCGCTTCGCGAGCTTGGCCTGACGAGCACGGCGAGCCGAATTCCTGCGCATCGCTGGGGAAGCCTTCACCTTGCGCTCTCCGGTCTTCGGATCCTTCTCAGTATTGGCCTCCACGAGCTTCGCGAGCCGGAGCGCCTCGGGGTCATTCGCGAGCTGCCGCACGAGCGGGTCACTATCAGCCGTTTCCGTTTCGCTTTCGACCGGATCTTCGCCGGGAGCCTCGTCTCCACTCATGCACGCGGCCCGCCGAACCCGGTCGCGCTCCAGCTCGAGATAGGTGATCGCTTTGGTGAGGTCGTCGACGTGTTTCGCGGGGTCCTTCTCCCCTGCACGTCGGATGTACTTCACCGCGTTGCCCGTCTGGAAGTTCAGGTCCCATGCCTCGATGACCTTCACGACTTCGTAAGGGTCCTCGGGGCCACCGTAGTAGCTTGGTCGAGTCACTTCGGCATCCTGGGGGCGGTGCGCCTTCGCGTCAACCCTGTTCGGAAGCGGGAGGGTCGAGCACGCTCAAGATCTGCGAGAGGGTCTCCGCCCCCTTGTTCATGTTCTGCACGAGCGCCCGAAGCCCTCGAATATTGAGGCCGCCCGACTGCCACGAGCGCAGCGTGTGCTCGAGACTCGCGATGCGCTGAAGCGAGGCCGCATCAAGCCCAGGATTGTTCGACAGCGCTTCGAGGTCTCGCATCGCCTGTTCTCTTGCTTCGAGGAGGCCCGCGGCTCGCGAGTCGGCAGTGTCAGCCCGGCTGTTCGCGTACTTCAGCTTCCGCTCCAGCTCTGCGACCTTGTTGTCGACGAGATCGCCGTTGAGGAACTTCGCCTCCATCTCCTTCCGCACCTGGAACCGCGCATCCGAGAGTCGCGCCTCGCACGACTCGGACGATGCTGCGAGCAACGAGAGCATGATCCCGTTCGTGAGACCCTCGGTCTTCTTTCGCGGCGCTCGTTTCTTCTCGACGAGAGTCTCGCCACGTGGAACGAGCAGGCCCCAGCCCATCGGGATCTCGTCGGGGCTGGCCACCTTCGAGTTGCCGATCACGAGCCAGAACCGATTGCAGTGGGGGTAGAACGCGTCCGACTTGGTCGGATCGGACATCTCCTTCAGGAAATCCTCCCTAGACGACTTGCACTCAAACCCGAGCACCTCCCCCTTGAGAGACTGCCACAGCCCTACGGACATGCCGTCGAGCGTTCGCGTCTTCTGCCCCTTCGGAGGCGAGAACCCCCTATGATTTCGGATCCCACGGAAGGTTGCCCACCCCTTGTCCTTGGGGAACCTCGCTGCAACGCGGGACATCATCTCGAACTCGGTCAGCGACGGAGGAGAGGTCTTGGCCATGCTCCGAAGCTGGTCCGGTCTTCTCTGCCGTCAACCCCTCCGATGACTCGGGCTTGTCGAGGCCGCACGCCTTGCGGCGCCTCTTGTGGGCGTCTTCGACCGCAGCCTTGCCCAGCGTCATCGTTCGTGCGAAGTCCATCTCGGTCACCTTCGCCGAGCTCGGCGGGCGATACGACCACGACCACCTGCCGCCAGCCTTCTGGACCTTGCCTACCACGACGCCAGAGACCTTCGCGGTGTAAGCCGGCTCCCACTCTCCCCGAGCTGTCCTCGGCAGCTTGGTGCGAGACCAGACGATCTCCCCGGGGATCACGATGGGCGCTCCGTGGTCATCCGTCCGAGGGCCTTTGCTACCTCGGCCTGAAGCTCGGCGAACTCCTCGCGCTGCGCGTCGTCGAGGCCGATCTCGTCAAACCCCTTGGCGCCGACCGCAAGCGCCTCCATCGAGAGCAGCCGTTGTGCGCCCGGATACGGGGCGAGCAGATCGGCGATCTCCATCATCATGTGGGAGCGGAGCAGGCTCGCGTAGAAGACCGTGCTCGGGTTCTCCTCCGCGAGAAGGTTCTCGAGACACGTCTGGATGCTGTCTTGGTCGTCGGTCATCGGTGGGGTTCCTGGTATTCTCGGCACTCAGCGGGTCGGACTCGCAGATCTCAGGTTCGTCGAGCCACGCGCACGCGGTCGCCCAGTCGATATAGACCGACTGGGGCACAAGCGTCGTCGGCTCACACGCAACGGTGATTACGACGGGCGGCTCGTCAACCTCTCGAGGACGACGGGGGTGAGTGCGGCGAGAGTGAACAGGGCGGTGATTCGCTTCACAGTCCGAGCTTCCCTTCGAGGATCTCGATGGCCTCGCCCTCGGTTGAGACCATCTCATCCATGTAGACCTTGGTGGTCGACAGGTTCTTGTGCCCCAACTTTCGCGAGGCTGCGAGCAAGTTCCTGACGCCGATGGCGGTGGCTCCGGTGTGGCGCATCCCGTGGGGTCCGGTGCCTACCATCCGCTTCGAGATCTGGTAGATGCGCGCGCCGCTGATCTGGCGCCCGTTGAGCTTGCAGAAGATGAAGTCGGTTTTCTTCGGGTGCCCCAGGCGGTCGGTCACGCGTTCGTGCCAGAGTTGGAGAGCCTCGGCCCCAGAATCGCCGATGCCAGAGCGACGACGACGGCCCCCCTTGCCCACGAACTTCGCCTCCGGTCGCCCTTCCTTGTCGAGACCGATGTCCGCCCACCGAAGGTTCCGGAGTTCCTCGCGTCGCATCAGCGACATGATGACGATCATCGCGATCGCGTAGTCCCTCGCGGCACGGTCCGACTTGTCCGTCCCAGGTTCCTCCATCCGCTCCTCGTTGAGTTGATCGAGAGCACGAACAACTGCCTCCATCGGAGGCCCCTCAGCGTTGGAGTAGGGGTCAAACTTCGGGACCGGAATCCTCGACAGGTTGCACGCCACCGCATCGCTCGACCGAAGGTGCTCAGCCCAAGACCGAAGTGATGCGACCGCACGTGCTCGCGTCGTGTCCGTCTGCGCGTTCTCTTCCATCCAACGGATGAACTTTGCCGTGACCGCCTCGGCTTCCTCTCGCCCCTTCCGCAGCATCCAGTAGACGAGCATCGCGGACTCGATCGGAACCTCGTCGGACGGTAGATCTCGATCGTCGATGTAGATGAACCGGCCGAACTTGCGGATGTCGGCGGAGCGTGCCTTGAGCGTGTGCTTCGACTTCCCCGAGCACCACGAGATCCAGATCATGCCGATGCGTCGCCGCAGCTCCTCTTGCGGCTCCTCGGGGACCAGCTTCCCCGCGATGCCGTTGTGGCGCACGAGTTGAGCCTTCACGGCCATGACTTCGCCCCCGGCTTGGCGACGCATCGTTCGGCCTCGACGGCTGTGCGTGCTCGCATGGCGCACGCACGGGCCTCGACGCAACCGACGGCCAGCCACGTGCCGACGATGAGCGCAACGACTACAGCGGCCACAGCAGCCGTGAGCCTCCACCCGAACACCGCGGCGGCAGCCCAGGGCCGATACTGGTCGTCGGGGATCTTGTTGACCATGATGTGAGCGGTCACCCGGTCACCAGCGAGAAGCGCGTTCTCGAGTTTCAGGAAGAACCCCGAGCCGAGCTCGACGCCATCGAGGTCGCGCCGGAGGATTTCCATGAAGAGATCGACGATGTCGGGGTTGCTGTTCCCGGTCCACCCCCGAATCGTCGCTCGCGCCTGCGAGCGCTGCGCCTGAACGTCCTCCCTGAATACACCCATGCCCACGCTCACGATGCTTTCCGGCGTCCCCCGCGTCAAGTGGGCACGCGCTCGCACAGCCCCTCGGGCCCCTTGCTCGTCTTGACGATGGGGCGACCGTCGTCTTGGACCTTGTGCACCGACACGATGTCTGCCAGGCCGTCACGCACGGTTCCGTACCCAGCATCGGAGTATGCGGTAGCAACGATGATGCGCGCCTTCTGATTCGTCTTCGCCCTCGCGTGTACCTCGCCGGCCACCTTGGAGACCACGCGGTACAGGTGGGTGCCAGTGCGCTGGGGGCGATCCCGCGCGAAGTCGTTGAGGGTCTCGATCAACCTGTCGTTCCTCCGCTCTACGATGAGCTGGGCGTCGATCATGTTGATCCCGATGAACTTCGACCCGTTGTACTCGATGACGGGGCGACCGTCGTACGTGTGTGGCGTGACGACGGGCGGCGGCGGTGCCTTCGCCTCTACAGCCGCGATCGCTGCGAGGTCTTTCCACTCGGATTCGATCCGCTTGGCCTCGAACTCCTCTCGCTTGGCCTCGATTTCGAGCTGGCGACGCGCCCGCTCCTGCTCCCGCTCGAACCTTGCGCGCTCGGACACCTCTCCCCACGTGATCAGTTCGGCCATTCGGAACGCCATCGTCGAGTCGGGGCCGTCCGTCCTGCGCAGCTTGACCATCACGTGGCGCTCCTCGGGAACCTGCTGCTCGTCGTCGTCCGCGTCCTCGTAGAGCGCCAACACTCGGGGGTCGTTGTCCGCGAGAAGCTCGAGAATCTGCACGGACTCAACCCCGGGCATCTTCACCCGCATGCCGAACCGGGCGGACGTGTTCGCGTTGAGGACTGCGAGGATCTTCTCCTCCTGGCGTTCGGTGCTACTGCTTTTCATCTGGACCTCAGAACATCGAAAACTGGCCGTTCTCTTCTTCGACAACGGGCGGCGGCGGGAGCCTTGGGTGGTCAAACATGACGGGGTCCGGCTCTCGCGGGTGGTCGAACATGACCTCGGGCTCGGGTTCGGGCTCGGGCTCGGGCTCGGGCTCGGGCTCGGGCTCGGGCTCGGGCTCGGGCTCGAACGCGTCGAGCTCGTCGCACTCCCCCGCGCAGCCCTCTCGCCCGCAGAATCCACACTCGACGATCTCCCGGCGAGCGAGGATCTCGTCGTTCCTGTCTAGGGTCACCGAGTATCGGCGCCCGTTGGAGTGCTCAAGTAGCAACACGACGCGCCACTTGCCGACAACCCCAACCGAGGCGATGGGGCAAGCCTCGCCGCGGAAGTGAAACGACATCCCGCGCTTGAACCGATGCGCGTGCCTGCCTTCTGACATCGCCCGCCCGCCCACGGTCGTCGCGGGCCACACACCGAGTTTGTCGAGCGCATCTTCCCAGAGAATCGCGCCGCGTTCTTGCACGGTGCCCCTGGCGGTGTCCTCCGCGTTCATACGAAGCGCGAACGAGTGAGCGACCTTGCCGTTGATCCCGGTGAAGTCGTACCGAACCGAGCATGGGAACACCCCCTTCTTCGGCTTCTCCGAGAGGTGCGTAACCTCCTCGGTCGTCACGAAGAACGAACCGAGGTTCCTCTCTTCGCCGGGGCTCGGCATCCTTGGGCGTCCCATGCCGTCAATGCTGGACACGGGACGCCCAGCGTCAACCCGCCACGCGCAGGGTCACGGACACCCGTCCGCGCTTCGAGAGGGGCGAGAACATCGGCTCGGGCGTCACCCGCTCGATCGTGTGGAAGTAGCTCCGGGTCGGGCCAGCGAGCACCGTCACGTCTCCCGAGGAGATCTGGCATCGGCTGGGCTTGCTGTCCTCGAACTGCTTGATCGCCCACATGGCCGCGTCGCCCAGGCTGATCGTCACGATCGGTTGCTCTCGGTCGCGCTCGGACTTGTCCTGGTGCCATCCGAGCTTCGCGTTCTCGTCGTACCAGTTGATGATCGCACAGTCCCAGGGCACTGCCACGTACTTGCCCGTGGCCGCGGCTGCGGCTGCGTCTGCGATGGCCCTCCATGATGCGGGGATCTCCGGCCACGGGTTGCCGTTCTCCTGCGTGGGACTGTACGCGTAGCCGTCGACGCTTCCGGTCCAGCCGAGCGCGCCTGCGGCCGACACCTTGACGCTCATGGGCTTCCCTCCGCGGCTTACGGGTTGGACGAGCGGCGCCTGGCGGAGAACGGAGCGAACCTCGTCTACGATGACGCGCTGCATCTGGATCGAGAGGCGATGCGCGACGGTCTCCTTTGCTTCAGGCATCAGAACGGAACCCGATCTGTCGGCGCGTCGCACCGACGGACTTCGGCAAGCATCTCCTTGCCCGCGAACGGGTCTTCGCCCTCCATGCACCGAAGGATCATCTCTGCGACCCAGTGCACCGTCATCGAGAGAACGAACACCTCCCCGTCCAAGCCTTCCTTGCTCGACTCGAGCGTCGCCGGCCATGGGTATGCGATCGCTCCGAAGATCTCCGTGGGGCCTCCCATCTTCGGGTCCTTCCGAACCACGTGGAAGTCGAGCCCGAACGTCCCTGGCGATCCGAACTTCAGTTCCAGGTGGTCAGGCAACTTCTCGGCGAAACTCGATGCGATGGCGTCGGCAGCCGTGCTCACGAAGTACCTCGCCACTGCGGAGTGAATGAACACCGGCCGAATCGTGGTGTAGGCGCGATAGGTGCCGTCCTCGTTCAGAAGCGGACGAAGCACCGCTGGCTTGTTCCCGTTGAGCGTGATCGTCTTCGGGTGCCGATGCTTTCCTCCAATGAACTCAGCGGTGAAATCAACCCACTCGCGGGTGTCGATCGACTCGTGGACTGACACACGGTCAGCGCCGTACTCGTGCGCAAGGAACCTGGCGAGATATCCGTCGTCCGCGACGACCTCGGGGCCCAGCGCCGCCATAAGGCCGGTGGAGAGAGATACCGCCTCCCGTTCCTCCCCGAATGGAATCTTGAACGTCATCGCGAGCCTCCCTCACAGAGTGCTCGCACACCGTCGAAGTCGAGCGTGATCGAGTACGACGCGCGGAGCTTTCCATCGACGCCGCGGTAGACCGGGAGAAGGGTGTCGCCGCCACCGAGAGACTCGGGAACGTCGAGAGGCCCACCGAAGTCAGGTTCGATCGACACCATGTCGAAGCGAACACCGTACCCGTCGAGCGAGCACGACTCAACCTCGACGAACCCTAGCGCCTTCTCGATGGCGCGGAAGGCAACCGTCATCGGGTGAGTCGGATCCATGTACTCGATGCGTTTGTGAGCGATGAGACGGTCGAGGTGAATCGAGTTCGACCTGAACTCGTATCCGAGGCCGGACTCTTCCGTGGCCATTCGGAACGGCCGGGCAACCCGGCCCTCCTCTCGCCCCGAAGGGACACGAAACTCGCGTTGCTCGTCGAAGAGGAAGCGAGCGTTCGCAGTGGGGGTGTGCGGTGGAAAGAACGCGCCATCGTGCGGAGTCGGCAGAGGCTCGACGTGGTCGGCCCCGGTTTTGTACTGGAGCACGACGAGCGCCAGCGATATCAGGCTTTCCCACTGGGCTTTGGCCTCGCGCACACGCGAGTCGCGTTCGGACCGATGCTCAGCTTGGGCCGACACGATGTCACCGTTGCGCAGCTCCGAGAGAAGGGTCTGAACGTGCTTCGATGCTCCGGCATCCGAGCCAACCGACTTGCACTGTTCGGCCACGGGTATGGTGCCCATCCCGTCGACCTCGAGAGACTCGACGGTGACGGAGAACGACGGAGGACCGTTGTTGTAGCTGACGCTTCGGAACGTCGCCGTGAAGCCGGAGACGTGGGACGGGGAGATCTGAGGCGGGATCATCTTCATCGCTCGCACCATGCTCACGGTTCGTCGCCCGTCAACCTCTTGCGAGCCTCGCGGAACGACGCGGCCTTGGTCGCACGCTTCCCGTACATGCGTTCGAGCTCGGCGAGCGCGTACTCGCGGAAATCATCGCGGGTGAGCGATGTCAGGACCAGCGAGCACATGCCGTCGATGTAGCCCGAGGCGCGGCCGTCGATGAACCCCGGGACGGTGCGCCCAGGGTCGTCGTCTTTCTCCGCCTCGCTCATACCGCCACGGGCTGCCCCGAGATCGCGGGGTGCGACTGGTAGTCGAAGATCTCGAAGCACGCAGGGGTGACGCTGGACAGGTCGGGCGGAGCGTTCACCGACATCGTCGGCGGCGTCATCGGCTCTCGGCTCAGCAGCTCATCGACCGCGTCGGCGTGATTCGTGTAGATGTGGGCCGATCCGTAGAACGTGGTCATCGAACCGGGTCGCAAGCCCGCCATCCGGGCGATCAGCGAGGTCAGCGCGGCGTAGCTCGCGATGTTGAACGGGACGCCGATGAACAGGTCGGCCGATCGCTGGTACATGGACAGGTTCAACCGCCCCTCTTGCACGTTGAACTGGTAGAGCACGTGGCAGGGGTGCAACGCCATCTTGTCCAGGTCGGAGACGTTCCAAGCGCTGACGATGTTTCGTCGGCAGTCGGGGTTACTCCGCAACCGCTCCAGTGCCGTCTTCAACTGGTCGTGTCCGTCCCAGTCTCGCCATTGCTTGCCGTAGATCGGCCCGAGGTCGCCGTCGTCCGCGGCCCAGGGCTTCCAGAAGTTGCAACCCCTATTCGAGAACTCGCGTTCGTTCGTCGCGCCCGCGATGAAGGCACACAGCTCACCGATCAGCGCTCGCGTCGCGATCTTCCGTGTGGTGACCAGGGGGAACTCCGTCTCGAGGTCGAACGCCTTGACCACGAGGTGGGGCGCGAAGACTTCCCACGTGCCGGTTCCGGTGCGGTCGCCCTTCAGGACACCGTGTTCGCGGACGTGGCGTAGGAGGTCGAGGTACTGTCGTTCAGCCGTAGGCATGCGGGTAACCTGCGCACTGCGACCCGGCCGTCAAGAACGTAAAAAGCCCCCCGAGACCATTCCCGGGGGGCAAAGGGACGCATGGTCCAGCCTCAACGATGCGCGCCCCTAACTCGGTTCGTCCTCTCGGACGGGGATACACAGCACGACGACCTCTTCGGGCTCGGGGTCGCTGGCGTAGTGGATGCCGCCAGTGCTCGGGTGCATGCGGAGACCCACGACGAAGCGAGGCACCGCGATCGAAACGACCATGTACTCCTCGCCATCGCCGAATGGGTCTTGCGAGCAGTCCCACATGCCCGCGATCTCCTCTTGGCACTCGTAGCCGTAGAAGGTCCGGTGCTTCGACAGCCAGTCGCAGACGGTCTGACCTGGCCCGGTGGGCATGGCCTTCTTGTCGATGAAGCCGCGTTCGTGCAGGGCATCCAGCGCGGCCATGGTCTCGGACTCGGGGTGCGGGAACGCGGGGATCCCCCCGACGCCGAGAAGAGTGTCCTTCTCGACATCGGAGAGTTTCTCCGCCAGTGCAGCGGGGTGGAGGCTCTGTTCGTGAGCGGTCATCTGCACCGATGATGCGGCTTGCGGCCCCGCGGTCAACCCTCGGGGGTCTTGGCGTCGGCCTCGCAGGCGTCGACGACGGGCGCGAGGCCCGAGTTCCACGGAAGCAAAGCCTCGTCCTCGTCCGTTCCACACAGCTCCTCGGCGACACGTCGAGCCTCGGCGAGCGGCGTCTCGTCGAGCAGTTCCGATGCCTCGCGCACGCAGTCGAGGCATAGCTTCGACGGATCTTCGGGGTCCGACTCCATCACGCCATGCTTCTTGAACTTGCCGCACATGATGCAGCGGAACGACCCGGTCTCTTTGAAGATTCTCATGCTGCTTTCCCTTCGATCGGACGGCTCACGTTCCCCTTGGCGTCGCGCTTCGGGCAGTGGCCGTGCAACTCACTGTACCACTGCGGATCGACGGTGAGACCTCCGAGCTTTAGGTCGTCGGCGGGGATCGGCGTCTGGGTCTCGGCGGACACCTTCTCCGCGACACGCCAAGGGCCCGAGCCGCAACAGATCTGGCGGTTTGGCTTCCCGCTGCTGCTGCGCCCCGAGATTCGATGCGGAGCGATCATGTAGACCTCGATGCCGTGTTCGTGACACCAATCGATCCAGTAGCGGATCTCGGCCTCGAGTGCGCCGGCCTGCTGCTCGCCGAGCTCGCCGTAGCCGAGTCGCTCGGGCTTGTACCAGTTGCCCTTCCCTTCGACGCCCTCGAAGTTGCCCAGCACTTCGATGTTGATCGTGTGGTACGGGCTCCGGTCCATCCGGTTCGATGCGATCAGCCGGGCGAACGGCGGGTGCACTCGATACCGAACCCCCTCGGGCCCGATCGCAGACTGGCACGTCACCTTCCACGCGGTTTGCTGCCAGCGGTGCTCGGTCCTCTCGACGCCAGCCTGGTGGACGACGATGATCACCTTCCGGTCTCGCATCTGCTCGATGCTCAGGTGCTTGTACCGGGTGCGCTTCAGCTTCCCGAGTTTGCCGGGGATCGAACTGCGGTATCGCGACTTCGCGCCGCGGTCGAGCATGTCGACGACGGGGAATCGTGTCTCTTCGGGGAGTTCGGGAGGGGCGAGAAGGCAGGCGCCGCGGGCGACCTTGCACTCCTCGAGTTCCTCCGGGGTGGGCGGGTCTTCGACCCTGTCCATGAGCCGTTCCCAGTCCTCCGAGGAGAACTTGAAGAACGGGATCGCGTTGAGGATGGTCAGAAACGGGTTCACGGAACGCAGAATACGCTCGGCCTCGCGGCGGCGCACCTCTCGTCTCCGCGAACCGGGGCAAGGCGCCCGTCGCACACGTGCGAGAGTGCCTTCACCAGCAGGTCAAGGTCCCGGTCGTGTAGGCGTTCTCTCACCCAGCGAATGTCCTCCCTGACCTTGCTCTCCTCGAAAGGCGAGACTTCGACGATCGTCATCACCTTGGTCTCGGGCTGTTCGTTGGCGATGTAGCAGGCCAGGCGATGCACGTGACGGCGCCTCTCGTCGAACCTGGCAGGCCGTGAGTGCTTCGACCGGCTCACGCCCTTACGGCCGTAGCCCATGGCGCTGGCGACGACCTCAAAGACCGTGCGCGCCACTGCGACCGTGTTGGGGTCGCATCCCCGCGGGTAGTCCTTGCACGCGCTGGCGCCGATGAGGTCGGTCATGCGCCGAACTCCGCGGGCAAGTCGAACGTCCCCGGCCTGGCGCCTTTCCAGACCCGTTGATGCGAGTCGAGGAAGTCGAGCACCGTGGTGTCGAAGTAGTCCCCGGTGTCCTCGTTGCTGGCCATCCACAGCCCATACGTTCGCATGTCCGTCTTGCCGTCCCCGGTGAACCCGATGGGGCCTGGCGTGATGACCAGGCCGTGAACGTACTTCTGCATCTTTCGGAACTTCGCAGCCGTCTTCGCGCCGCGAAACTTCACGTCGATCGGCGCGTAGAGCCAGACCCGCCGCGCGATGTCGAGGCCATGCTCGAGAAACTCGTAGAACGGGGAGAACGGGGGGTTCGTGCAAGCGAGGTCGACCTTCGCCCCGGGGTTGTATTCGAGGAAGTCTCCGATGTGGACATCGTCCGCATTGTGTTCGAGGTAGAGGCGCTCGCGTCCCGCGATGTCGACCGCGGTGATCCGGTGCCCGTCCCCAAGCAACCGGCGCATGACCTGGCAGAAGACCCCCGCGCCCGCGCTGGGGTCGACGAGCTCCAACCCCTCGCCCAGCGTGCCAACCCGTTCGAGCGCTGCGCCGACGGCTTGCAGGGCGATGCACGGTGGAGTGAAGTAAGCCTCCCTCGATGCAACCTCGGCCTTGCTAAGCGAGGCTTCCTGGGGCCCCCACCACGACATGTCTTCACCTGCCATCTCGACACCTCGCTACTCTCGCCTCGTCCATGGCCTTCAGCTTCGGTGCAAGGCGCATCTCCCAAACGTCGGACTCCCACTTCGACATCCCCTCGCACGCACTGCCGTCGATCCACGAAGCGCGCATCAGGATGTCGTGGATGATCGCCTTGTAGGCGTGCATCGGGTCGATGTAGCGGCGCTGCGGGTTCTGGAACATTCGCGACACGAAGAACCCCTTACCGTCGCTGACGACGAGAGGCTCCCACACTTCGGGCTCGGGCTCGGGCTCGGGCTCGGGCTCGGGCTCGGCATCGAGGTACCGCCGTTCCGCCCGTGCCGCATCGAGCTTCATCAGCTTGGGCGCGAGCCGCTCAGCTAGGCGCTGGGCTGTCCAGTGGGACATCCCTCGGCATGGGCTGCCGTCGACCAGTTGCGCTCGCAGGATCATGCTGTGGATGACCTCGACGTAGGCTTTGAGCGGCGTGGCGAAGCGCGGCGACGGGTCACGGAGCAGCCGCGAAACGAACGAGCCTTTCCCGTCGCTGACGACGAGCGGCCTCCACACCTCGCGGACCTGGGCCTCGACTCCGGGCAAGCCGATCTGCGCGGGCACCATTACGACGCCTCCTCGCCCGCGATGGGCTTGTGACGCTTCGGGACAGCCTTCGGCCGAGTCTCGAGCACGGTCTCGCGAGCCTCCCTCATGCACTGCTTCATCGTCACGTCGCGGCCGCGGGCCTTCGCCATCTCGAAGTACGCTCGTGCGGTCTGCTCGATCGCCCTCTTGGTCGCCTTCGACTCGATCTTGCGCTCGCGCTTGTCGGCCTTCTCGTTGCTTTCGTACATGCGATCCTTCCGCGCCTTGTTCCGGTCGACGAACTCGGACTCGCACTGGATGCACATGCCCGTGATCGCCTTGGACGGTCGGATCCTTGCCGGGCATCGGGAGCACCGAACCGTAGGCTCTCGAATCGGCTCACCGCCCATGGCTCACCCCCTCCGTGCGGCAGCCGTTCCTCGTCCCCGCGGAGAACGGACCGGGCCGCCACCCCATGATGTCGCGTCCACCGAAGAGACCGATCAGCGCGTCGCTGTCGTCCCACTTGGGGTGAAACGGGTCGATCACCCACGTGTCGAAGCCCCAGCGACGCGCGTACTCGCGAATCGACTCCTCGAACGCCCGACGACACAGAGCGCGGCCGAGCAGGCTCGTGAACGGCCCGGTCCACGTCTCGTATGCGAGACCGCGGACCTGATCGACGATGAACTGAAACCGTCGGTCGTCGTAGTTGGGCCACGGTACGCTCGTACCAGCGATCGCGGCCAGTTGGCGCGCGACGGCATAGTCGAACACGGCTTGCAGCCGAAGGTTCAGTTTTTCCTGGTCGTCGTTCATGCGGTTGCCCCTCCGAACAGCCCGAGCTGCCCTTGTCGGACTTGATGCGCACGAGAGGAAGCGGCGTCAACCCCGGTCGCCTTCGCAGGCTTCGCATCGGGGGCCGTCTTCGGCTTCCGCTTCGTCGCCCCCGTCTTCTTGGTCAGCACCCCCTGACGCGTGACGGCGACGGACAGGCACTCTTGCATCGGCGCCGCGTCGTCGGCGTGGTCGATGCACAGCGGGAGCGCGACCGGCTCGCCCTCGGACAGCCACGCCGCGATGTAGTCGGCCGGTGTGTCGCATCGGCAACACCGCTCGCCGTGGGTCGCGGGGAAGAATCCGAGCGCGAACATGACTTTGGTGGGGTCACCTTTGCTGCTCACGATGTGCAGCTCCGTTGTCGACTGGAGAGGGTCATGGCGGTTTCGACGAGCCGCCCCCGGAGAGATTCAGGGGGCGAGCTCAAAAGTCTATTCGGCGGGGCTCGCCTCGGCTTCGGTGGAGGGGGGCTCGTCTCCCTCGTAGGGCACGCTGGCATCCTCGGTGGGCACGTAGTCCTCGGAGTAGGCCGGCGGAGCCTGGGACACGTCCTCGGCCTTCACGGCCGGCTCCTGGGACACGTCCTCGGGGCGGGGGCCTCGGTCTTGGCTGTTCATCCTCGACGAGCCGCGCTCACCGTCGCCCGCGATGCTTTCGAGCAGTTGATCGATCTGCGCCCGGATGTTCGGCGTGATGACGGCACGAGGGCCAGCCTTGACCTCTCGGAGAACCTCGAGCTGTAGCTGTTCCTCGGACCACTTGTTCCACTTGCGGATGGTCCTGGTGAGAACCTCGATCGCTCGCGGGTCGACATCGTTGGAGCCGTCGACGTGCTCGATCGCCCGAAGGCAAACCTTCGCGTCGTGATACCGAGTGCGCTCCAGGTCCAGCGGAACGCCGCGGTCCGTGGTGCGGTAGCTGCCGCGCGAGAGTTCCTCCCAGACCCCGCGGTGCTTCAGGCGGTCGACCAGTCGAGACTTCGACGCTTCTCCGTGTCCGTCGTACGCGGCCGACAGCTCGTTCGGGTTCATGTTCGTCGTGATGACCGTCTGCCTTCGCGTGCTGTATCGGGCCATGATGAGCGTGACCATGCGATCGATCGCCCGTGGCGTCGTCGTGCCGTGGGCCCCGAGGTCGTCGATGACCAGTCGGTTCGCGTCGGTGTATCGCTTCAGCCGGGCGTCGCACTCGTCGTACTTCGCCATGCACAGCGATGGTGCGTGGCACCACATGGCGTTGTGGACGACGGCGAAGAGACACGCGGCGACGGTCTTGCCCTCGCCAGGGTCACCGCTGAGCACGAGCACGCCCTTCGGTCGGTCCTTGGCCCACGACATCGTGAACCGCACGGCCTCGTTGTCCTCGCGTTCGTAGGCCAGCGCGGAGAACAGCTCCTCCTCGCCTAGCCCCGATCGGAGAAGCATGTCGACCTGGGTCACCACGTTCCGCCAACGGTCGGCGATGCTCGCCCCGCCGCCTTCGGGGTTGTTTTGAATCACGCGCAAAAGCGCTTCGACGTTCTTTTGGTCAGTGAACATTGTCGGTGTCCTGTCCTGCTCGCTCGGGGAAGTCGAAGGGTGAGGCGGGCGCAGGTTCCCCCCCAGCTTCGAGGTCGAAGAAGTCGATCGGTCCGTCTCCGCCCCGATCACAATACTCTTTCACGCGCTCAGGCGATGGCCCGTTCTCGCGTCCGAACCCTCCGGTCTTCTCGCCGCTGAAGAAGTGCCCGTGATGCCGTCTCGAGACTGGTGCAGCCCCTCTCTCGTCGGCAGACTCGGCCATTCGCCAGGGATGCGGAGCCGCAAGGTGCTTCAGCAGCATGAAGCGGTTTTTGCTCGGGTTGTTCTGGCGCTTCAGGTCGGCGAACTGGACATCGATCGTGTGCATCCAGTCGTCCAGCGAAGCGTCCTCGCGCTTGCTCGCTGACTTGATCAGCTTGCGGTTCGCGTCGTTGAGCCGCGGCCCCCGACTCTTCGGGTTGAGCTCTCGCATGCACTCGGTGACCCGGTCGAGGATCGCTCGGTAGAACCGATCCGTGAACCGGGCTGGGCATCCGCTCGGTTCGTCTCCTCGGTTCTCGTCGTCGGTCGTCGGTGCATCGGCGTGGGGTGACGGTACACGGGAGTCCCCCGGGATGGACCCCCCCGCGTTCGGCGCCGTCGCAGCCGGCGGTCCGTCGGTGGGCTCAGTCGAAATAGCCATCTCGGGACCAGCAGGGCGAAATGACCCGGCTGCTACGTTCGTCTTGTTCTCGTTCTTATTCTCATTCTCATTCTTATTCTGTTGCGAAAACATACCGATTTGACCGCCATTGGACTCCGGGCGATTTTGCGAAACGGCGTCCGGGGCCATGGTGTCGGGCAGATTTTCGCCATATCGCGCGAAGAACGAAGCTCTTATTGGAGCCCTTAGCTTCACGAGCCTGTTTGCGATGCTTTTCCACGCTATTTTCGGCCTAACCGCGTGCTTAGTTTGCTCGTCGGCGCACTCGATCCACCACACGCAATGTAGTTCCGGCCACCACTTGATCACGCCTCTTTCCTGGAGATCGAACAGCGCTTGACGGACATCGTGTGCGGTAACTCGCACGCGTTCACTGCTCGCCTCCTGGGCGATCAGGTCGATGTGTCGCCGAAGGATGCCCTCCGGGTTCTCGGTCATCACCTGGACGAGCAGGATGTGCGTCTGGAGGCAATCGAGGCCGTCGTGCTTGCTGTGCGTCGCGAACGAGCACCGAAGTCGGCGGAACGTGGTCTCGGGGTTCTCGTCCTTGCTCATCGGAGCACGCCCTTCTCTCGCATCCACTCGGTGCCCTTGACGGTGACCCGCCAGACCGAGACCTGCGTCTGTGACCGCGGGGAGAGGCGCGTTCCGTCGCGCTCGATGTGGCCGCGCTCCAGCAGCTTCACGCGGCGAGGTCGGAGCGTGTTGCCCGGGAGACCGAGGTCGCGCTCCAGCTCGAAGTCAGCGCGCGGAGAGTCCTGCAAGGCCCACAGCACCGTGACGAGTCGGGATATGTCCGCCTGGGGCAGCACGGGGTCCGGCACGTCGTGGTACGTCTCGGCGGCCATGCTGACGGTTTCAGCGTGGAGAGTCGCGGTCCCCTTGCTGGTGACCTTCCATCGCCAAGCCTTGGCGCGGCCGAACGACGCGACCTGTTCATCGCGCTCGATCAGACCGCGCTTCGCGAGGCCGACACGACGCGGGCGAACTGTGCTCTCGGGGAGACCAAGGCGCGCGGCTGTCTCGCGGTCCGTCCCGGGGTGGTAGTGAAGGCAGCGGAGAACACGGAGGCGATACGAGTTGTGATTGCCCGACGCGGCTAGCGACGCGGCCGCGTCGAGGCTCTCGTCAGCCCCCTGTCCGTTCGAGACGGGTGTCCATGCTGGCGAGCCGAACATGTCGATCAGGGATTGCTGTTCTCCGGGCATCAGCTCACCACCTCAAGATCGAGGAGGGTGCGGCCGGTTCGTTGGCCACGCCGCCCGTCGTGCTCGAAGTCGACGGTCGCTCCGCCTCTGGTGGCCTTCCCCGACGCGAGCACGCGGCGGCGTGGGGCAGGTTTGCGGACTCGCTGCGGTCGAGGGTCGAAGGGGCGGCCGAGCAGTCTCGAGATCTGCGCGTGGTCGAGTTCGTAGGCGCCGACGATCTGTCGCGAGAGTCGCTCAATCTCTCCGATGACGGAGTCTCGGCATCGCTCCGAGCAGTAGTCGGAGCCGCCGGCATGGATGGCGCCCGCGACAAGGGGGCGGCTGCAATGGGAGCATCGAGGTTGACGGGTGGAGAGGGTGTCGTTCATCGTAGAGTCTTCGGTTGTCGGCGCGGGTCACCTCCCGCGCCGGGTACATGGGTATCGAAGTAGGGGCGCTCGGGTCAAGAAACTAGGGGAGCGAGAGGGCGCAGCGAAAGCCGATCTCGAAAGAAGCCGCGCCCGGTTCCATCGATTTTCGGTCCCGCATGCGCACGCTGGGGCCGTTCTCGTTGATGTTGCCCCCGCGAAAGACTCGCGTGGTACCCTCGGCGGGAGGGCCACCCTGCTCGTAGGCGTCGGGGCCGTACCAGTCCGCGACCCATTCGGACACGTTGCCTGCGAGGTCGTGAACCCCCTCGGCGGTCACGTCGCCCGAGAAGTATCCGCCTTGCACGGTCGAGAGGCTCCCGCACGCGACTCCGAGATCGTCGGACCACACGCCCGCGTGCGGGCACTCGGCCGAAGGCGACTCGCCCCACGGGTAGAGCCGATCGAGCGGGCCCCCGGTCGCGGCGAACTCCCACTCCGCCTCTGTGGGGAGGCGCTTGCCCTGCCACGCGCAGAAGTCATCGGCCTGGTGCCAGGTCGCGCAGTTTGCCGGGCGAAGTTTCTCGCCGTCGTCCGCACCGTCGGCGCACTCCGGGTGCGCGATGTCTCGCGGCTCGCACCACCCATCATCGACGCACTCGTCGTATGCCTGGGCGCTGACCTCGAAGATGTCGAGGGCGAAGGGGCCGACCCCGTACGCGGATGGCGACTCGTCCATGTCGCAGACTCCGGTGTTCATCTCGGCGGAGTTGTCGCAGCCGATCGTGAAACTGCCCGCCTCGAACGAGACCATGTTCGCAAGGTCGACGGTGTCGATCCCTCCGGTGGAGCCGTCGTCGGTGTCCCCGTCGGTGTCCCCGTCGGTGTCCGCGTCGGTGTCCGCGTCGGTGTCCGCGTCGGTGTCCGCTCCGGTGCTCTCGTCGTTGGTATCGCTGCCCTTCACGGGCCCGGTGTCGCTGTCATCGTCGGTGGTGCCGCCGTCGGTGTCCGCGTCGGTGTCCGCGTCGGTGCCCGCGTCGGTGCCCCCCGAGGACATCGGAGGGTCGGCGAAGCATCCGGCGGAGAGCGTGGAGAGGATGAGGAGAGAGAGGGCTTGCGTCTTCATGGTGTTGATCCTACCCCGTCCCGGGGCTGCACTGCCGATGCCTCGCGCGGCGGACCGGGCGAGGCTGGCAGGGTCGATTGAGTCGGAGGGGTTAGAGGCCCTGGGCGACGTACTCGGCTGCGCGGGTGTGATGGAATCCGAGGTCGTGGTAGTGGCGAATCGCATCTGACCAGCCGCCCGCGACGATGTCGACATCCGCCCCGAGCTCGGCGGCGACCTTGTCGGTGTATCGGCTGACCGACCGCTGCTCGACCCACCGCTGTAGGTCGTCGTGCGTGAACTCGACTTTCCAGGTCAGATCCCCCGTGAACCGAGCCCGGCGCGTCTTGGCGCACTCCCAGACCCCGCCGTTCGCGGCTTCGACGAGGGCGGCGAAGGCGTCGGCGTCCTTCTCGCAGCGGAACCGCGCGGTCAAGCACTCCTCGATCTTCACCTTGGTCTCGCCGTAGCGGTCGACGCTGCGGGCTTTGAGCTGGGAGAAGGCTTGGGCGTGGGAGAGGGTCTCGCTCATGCTAGGTCTGACGCAGCCCCGGGCGGGGCATTCAGAAAAATGTGCATTTATTCGACAGGGGCGGCGGAGTGCGCCTCGTGCCACCCGCGGAGCCACCCGTCGAGCGAATCCGAGACCCCTTCGGTGAGCAGGGGCTTCAGCCCGGGGTCTGCCGCGGGCGTCGGGGCGAGCCCCGCGGCGTGAGCCTTGCGCCCGAGCGTGCGGGCACGGTCGAAGAGACTGCCCGGCGGTTGCAGTTCGGCCAGCGCATCGCGCCAGCCTTGCGCCCATCCGTCCATGGCTCGG
>Ga0180432_10000277_pt1 | contig 80798 bp, 59 predicted proteins | sample SS_ome_10_FD_132414 | JGI IMG/M metagenome (GOLD analysis project Ga0180432, IMG submission 132414) | Hypersaline lake sediment archaeal communities from the Salton Sea, California, USA - SS_1_MS_2 metaG | ecosystem: Environmental > Aquatic > Non-marine Saline and Alkaline > Hypersaline >... | reverse complement strand
GGCATCTTGCCTGCATGGAGAGTCGATCCGGCAGAAGCGCGATTAGGAAATCGCGGCTACACGTCGTCTCTGGACCGCAGGCATCTTGCCTGCATGGAGAGTCGATCCGGCAGAAGCGCGATTGGGAAATCGCGGCTACACGTCGCCTCTGGACCGCAGGCATCTTGCCTGCATGGAGAGTCGATCCGGCAGAAGCGCGATTAGGAAATCGCGGCTACGCTACTCCGTGATGGTGAACAGCCCTCCGTCGCTGCGCCCGAACACCTCCGGGAAGTACATCTCGTAGGCGTGGGTGGGCACCACCCGGTACTCGCCGGGCAGGCTGGCGCGGATGAGATAGGTGTACTCGTACGTGCCGCGCGGCAGGTAGGTGGCGAAGAGCACGGCCTTCTCGTCGCGCAGCTCGGTGTGGCTGAACCACCACCAGCCGTAGCCGCCGCCCCACGGGTCGCGCCGGTCGGTGCGCGTCAGCTCGGGCGTCTCACCGACGATGGTCGTGGTCTTGAGGCTCTGGTCCACCCCCTCGGCGCCGGCCGGGAAGGGGTCCTCGACGACCACGTAGTGCAGGTCGTTGGGGGCGATGAGCGTCAGTTTGACCTGGATCACGTCGCCCACCTGCGCCTGGCTGGTCGCCGGACACGGCGCCTCACCCTCCCCGCAGTCGGCCAGGCGGTACTGGCGGCTGACGATGATGCCCCGGTTGAGGGCGGTCACCTCCTCCACTGGCTTGAAGTAGCGCAGGTACATGCTGTAGTACAGCCGGCCGGTGCCCGCGTCCTGCCCGTCGGGCGCTCCGCGCTCGATGAGCACGCGGTTGGCTTCGTCGGCCAGCAGCTCGGCGACGGCGATCTGTAGCTTCACCGTCTGGTCGACGTTTTCTTGGTCCACGCTGCCCTCGCCCAGGGGCTCGCCGTTGACGAGCACCTGCCAGTCGTAGGCCGCCTCCAGCTCGCCCGTGGCGACCATCCAATCGGTGAGCGCCAGGATCGCCCAGGCGGTCTCCTGCGTCGTCTCCCAGTACCCGTCCTTGCGGGCGACCATCAGCCAGCGCACGGCGTTGGGGGCCAGCGCGTGGTCCGGGTCGAGGCGCGCCAGCGCGGCCAGCACGATGGCGGTGGAGCGGGTGTCCGTGTTCATGGCGTAGTAGTCCACCTGCCCCTCCTCCCAGTGGGCGCCGGTGGCGCTGACGATGGCTGCGCTGGTGAGGTCGGAGAGCAGCGCGTCCACCCGGTCCGGGTTGTCCGGCTCCAGCAGGCCCAGCGCCATGGCCAGGTAGGCCTTGCCGAACACGTCCAGCACCTCGCGCTTCTCGAACAGCGCGACCGTGCGCCCCAGGTCCCCCGCGTCCGCCTCGGCCAGCGCGTACAGGATGAAGGCCTGCCGGTTGGCCTGCCAGTGCAGCTCCAGGTCGCGCGGCTTCTCCAGGCTATCGGCCAGGAAATCGGCCGCGCGCTCCATGACCCCCTCGTCCACCACGAAGCCGGCCCGCTCCGCCTCGACCATTCCCAGCAGCACGTAGGCCGTCAGGAAAGCGTCGGACTCGTCGAGGGACCACCAGCCCCATCCGCCGTCGTAGTGCTGCTGGTGGTAGAGCCGCTGCAGGCCCGTGCCGACGAGTCCCGGCAGCGTGTCCTCCAGGTCGGGCCGCTCGAGCCCCAGCTCCTTGAAGGCGCGGTAGGTGACTACGTTAGGCAGGAAGCGGCTCACCGTCTGCTCGATACACGCGTAGGGGTAGTGCTCCAGGAACTCCAGCCCGTCGCGCATCCCCGCCGCCAGCGACGGGTCCACGTGCACCGACAGTTCGCCCTGCGTGGGGTCGTAGCTGGGCGGCAGGATCACCGCCTCCAGTCGCTCCCCGTCGGCGTCGAAGTGGCCGGCCGTGGCCACGACCTCCGGCGTGCTGGAGCGGTAGACGGGCAGCGTGATCCGCACGGCGTCGGTCAGCTCCTGTTGGTTCGTAGTGGGCGCTTCAGCGCTGCCAACCTGGTTTCTCAGGTGGCCCGGGACGCGGGCACGCACCCAGTGGCCCACCGTGCGCGCGCTGAAGGTCAGTACCACCTCCGATTCGTCCGCCACCGTCACGGGCCACACGGGCCGCGCCTTGCCGCCGGCCGGAATGCTGACCCGCTGGGTGGCCTCCCCGCCGATCTGCAGTCCCTGCGCCTCGAACGCCACCTCTACCTCCAGCGCCGCGTCCGTGTTGTTGTGGATCACCGCCGCCAGTTCAGCCTGGTCGCCCACGACGAAGAAGCGCGGGGCGACGGGACGCACCAGCAGGTCCTTCGTGCTCACGATGTCCACGTCGGCCTGGCCCACGAGCGTGTCGGCGCTCACGCCCCGAGCGCCCATGCGCCAGGTGGTCAGGTTGTCGGGCAGCTCCACGCTGACCGACGCGCGGCCGTCCGGGCCGGTGCGGAGGGCGGGCTCCCAATAGGCGACGTCGGGGAAGTCATAGCGCACCGCGCCGGCTTCCCCCAGGCCCTCGCCACCCCCGCCGCCCTTGGCCTCGGGGGCCAGCGCTACGTTAAGCCGGTCGCCCGAGAGCGTCAGCCCGCTGGCGGTGCGCACGGCCAGCCCGCGCTCACGCCAGAAGTGGTCGACGATGTCGGACCCTTGCTGCCCGGCCAGCGAGAGCACGGACAGGTCGACCAGGTTAAGCGCCAGCTCGGCCTCCACCGGTTCCCCCGCGCTGTCGGTGACGCGCACGTCGTAGGTCACCGTGTCGCCAGGCTCGTAGTGCGCGTCGGACGGCCTGTCGGGGCGCATCTCGATGTGCAGCTCTTTCTCCGCCGCGTCGATGGACAACTGCGCGTAGCCGATCTTGAAGCTGGCCGGCGCGCCCTCTTCCTCCTCGGAGGGGGTGCCCTCCCCTTTCACGACCACCACCGACACGAACACGTTGGGGATCAGGTCCTCGGTGATGGGGATCTCGATCTGCTCGGAGTTGCTCTCGAGCGTCTGCACCCAGTGGCGGTAGATGTGCCCGCGCTCAATGGTGACCAGGGCCTTGACCGGCCCCTGGTAGGGGTGCGGGATGAGGATGGTCGCCGTGTCGCCCACCTGGTACTGGCGCTGGTCGGCGACGAGTTCGATGCGGTCGTTATCCTCCTGCCGCCAGTTGATGTACCCGCGCCCGCTGATCCACATGTAGGTGGAACTGCGGACCTCGTTCCAGCCCTCATCGAGCCCGCTGGCGGTCACCTTGTAGATGCCGCCCTTACCCGGCGTGAAGCGCGCCTGGGCCTCACCGGCGCCGTCGGTCGTCACCGTGGTGGTGAGGACCGGCACGTCCTCGACGGCGCTCTCCCAGTAGTACTGGCCGTCCTCCGCCTGCCGGCGCACGCTGTACCAGTTGTGCTCGGCGAAGACGAGCGTCAGCTCCTGGTTGGGCCAGGGCTCGCTGTCCCAGTCGACCGTGATGACGTCCACGCTGTTCTCCCGTCCCGCCTGGCCGACGTAGCGCTCGGGCCGCATGCCGACGTAGAACACGCCCTTGTGCACGAGCGCCTCGGTGCGGCCGCTCACCTCCTGGTTGTTGACGTCGGTGACGCTCACCTCCAGCGTGAAGCGCTGGCTGCTCAGGTACTCGGCGATGTCGGTGTCCACGGTGAAGGTGAAACGCCCCTCTTCGTCGGTCGTCCCGCGCCCCTCGGCGATCAACTCGCCGTATCCGCCGTAGTCCTCATCGCCCCACATGCGGCTGTAGTCGTAGTCGGTGAAGTCCCACCAGCCCTTGCCCTGGTAGTTGAAGAAGTGATCGGCCGAGAGGACGCTGTAGCGCACGTCGGCCCCCGCGACCGGCCCGCCGAAGAAGTAGGTCGCCTGGGCGGTGACGTAGATCTCGTTGCTCTGCACGTACTCGGGACGGTCTGTCTCGACCGTCACCTGGAACTCCGGCTTGCGGTACTCGGCCACCTGGAACGTGGTGTAGAAGACCTCTTCCTCGTAGGTGGCCTCAATGGAGTAGAAACCCAGCGCCGCCTCCTCGCCCAGCTCGAGTTCCCCGTCCAGCGTGCCCATATCGCTGAGCGCCAGCATGTCCTCGTAGACCTTCGTGCCCTGCGGGTCCCAGATGGTCACGTGGGCTGGAGCGCCCGGCGTTGGCAGGGAGTAGTGCGCGTCGTCGTCCTCGCGCAGGATGCCCTTGAAATAGACCGGCTGGCCGGGGCGATAGATGGGCCGTTCGGTGAAGAGATAGGCGTTGAAGTCGTCGGGGTAGTCCTCCACCGGCAGGTCGAACTGCCACGGCGAGATGCCCTCGTTCCACTGGTTGACGGCGACGGCGAAATCCTGGTCCTGGCGCTCGGGATCGCCGGCGAAGGCGAAGACCGGCGTCCACGCGTCCAGCGGTTCGTGTTCACCGCCGACGAAGACGCCGTCCCGATCCGTCCGTCCCTCGGCCAGGACGTCGCCGTCCTCGTCCATCAACACGACGGGCAGCCCGGGCACCACGTCGCCGGAGCGCAGGTCGGTCGCCCAGACCAGCGAATCGGTGGCGGTGGTCTTGAGGCTCAGGTTGTGGCGGGAGACGATCAGCACCTCCCGCTCCACGTCGCCCGGCAGGGCGGGCGACGCCTCGGGATAGACGGCCTCGGGGTCGCCCCACGCCTCCAGGTAATACAGGCCCGGATCGAGCGCCTCCCCCGCGCCCTCGGCCAGGTTCGTGCCGTAGATCGTCCGCTCGTTCAGCGGCGGGCTCACGTCCAGCGACCAGCGGCGGACGAGGTTTGCCTCCGTGCCCCGGTAGTCGTCCCAATAGCGCCACCAGTTGTCCCCGTTGACGGTGAGGAAGTCGCCCACCGGCATGCGGTAGAGGGCGAAGTTGACCCGGCTCAGGTTGCGCACGGTCACGTAGGCCACGGTCTGTGTGTACGCGCTGTAGGTGCCGACCCGGCCGGGGGCGTGCAGGTAGACGAAGGGGTCGCGCGCCCGGGTGCGCCAGCGGATCGTCGTATCCTGGCCCAGCTTGTGGCCGTAGCGTCCCGCTATATCGCCGCTGAGCGTCACTTCGTAGCTCGCATTCGGCTCGATGGGGAAGGATATCTGGAGTTGGGTGTCGCTGTCCCACCAATAGGTGAACACCTGCGTAGGCGCGATGGTGGGGCGGATGGCGAAATTGCCGTTGATGGATTCGGGGTCCATGGGGCTGGAGAACGTGACTTCCAGCCCGCCCCACGGATCGGCGCGCTCGTTGCCGTCGGCGGGGTCCGTGTAGACGATCCGGGGGACCTGGATGGTCTCGAACGTCCACGCGTACGGGGTCTGGGTGCCTACCTGGCCCCCGGCCCCCTGCGCGCCCCGGGCGACGCTGGCCCGGTAGGCCGTGGCGAAGTCGAGCGCCTGGGCGGGGGTGAACGCCATGGTCTCCACGCCGACCCGCTCGGCGCCCTCGGCCTCGTCCGGCGAAGGTCCCTCGCCCCGGCCCCAGGACCAGCGATAGGGCTCGAAGGCGTAGCCGCGCGGCGGGACCAGCCCTTCGTCGTGCCACTCAAAGGTGCCCGGGACGGACTCCCCGGTTGCCACGTTCTTGAGTTGGAAGGCCGCCTCGGCCGAGGCGCGGTCCATCGGCTGGTTGAAGGCGACGTATATCGTCGGCTCGGTGCTGACGTACATGGTGTCGTCGTCAGGGTGCGTGGCGACGACGGCGGGCATGAGCGTGGTGAACTCCCAGGTGAAGTCGTCAGCCAAGACGCCGCCGGTGGTGTCGGCCAGCCCGGCGGCGACCCGCGCCGTGTAGGTCGTGGCCGGGTCAAAGCCCTCGTCTGGGGTGAACATGTAGATCGAGGTGTTGAGCCACTCCCCCGTGCCGCGCGCGGGCGGGACGAAGGTGAGCGGTTGAGGCAGGTTGCCCTGATCCTCGATGGCTGTGAGGGGCACGACCGGCCGGTTGAACAGGACGGTGACGACGGCGTCGGTCGCTACTTCCTCTGTGTCGTCGGCCGGCTGCACGGCCGCGACCTCCAGGAAGCCGACGGTGGTGAAGCGGAACTGGATCGGGAGGTCCATCTCCAGGTCGGCCTGGCTGCGGGCGCTCTTCTTCAGCGCGACGGTGTAGCGGGTCGCGCGCTCGAAGCCCGCCCCGGCCGGCTTGAACTGCATGACGCGCTCGGTCGGCCACGTGATGCCGCCGCCCACTGCCGGCTCGATGGTGAAGGCGTCCTCCACGGACTCCGGGTCCATGGCTTGGTCGAAGACCAACTGCACCGGCGCGTCAAGCGGCTGTTCCTCTCCTCGCTCCGGCGCTGACTGGATCACCTGGGGCGGCACCGGCGGGGCGGGGGTGGGGGTCAGGGTCGGGACGGGGGTCGGCGTTGGCTGCGGAGGGGCGATGCAGCAGCTCGATAGGAGAGAGGAAATGACAAATGAGCAAATGAGCAAATGAGCAAAGCGGCAAGTCGGCAAATCGGCGAATCGGCGAATCAGCAAATCAGCAAATCTGCAGGCTTGCCAGGCCTTCTCGTGGGATTGTCTGTCCGGTTTCATTTGTGCGCCTCCTTATCTATCTTTCTTGAGCTTGGACCAAGTCGAAGGCGGCAGCAGAAACCAGGTTTTTTGACCCTGTCTTGCGAGAGAACTGCTTATCGGTGTTACATGACGCGCTAAGGTCAACAATTCGATAGCGAAAAACCTGGTTTCTTAGCTTTTGTCCAAGCTTGAACATCTTTCACCCGCTTCGTGGGTGGCTCTGAATTCTGCCTCTGCTCAGCCAAGGTGGGACCGCACTTGGTCTTCGTTCGAGAATTCGACTTCCAGGCCGTACCAACGCTTCAATAGCCATCGAAGCGGGTCCCTGGATTTCCTTAGCGCTCAGAGTCCTCGTGCTTTGCGTTGATGCGGGCGGTGACTTAATATGATTAGGGCGTGTTTCAAGTAAGTTAGACGAGACTTCGGAAGTCTCATAAGTACTCTCCCCCGGCGGTTTTGAGGTGATTTCAAGCTGACTTTGCCTTCGAAACTCTCGACTGGAGACTTCCGAAGTCTTCCGCCACTGAGATGAAATACACCCATATGATTATACCTGACGGTGGCGCTGGCACAAATGGCACAAATGGCCCAGATGGCATAGATTGCCTTGCCAGTGTCGCAGGTGGTCTTGCGATGGGCCGCCGCTTCGCCGGGGGAGAAGCTTTGTCTTCGCCGCGTTTGCTTGCCACTGCTTGACGCCTCAGGTATAATGGGTCTAACTAATGCGCTGGGGGGCGAACGCATGGTTCTCCGACCTGAGCAGGGGAGTCGGCGCGCCATCGGAATGGCGCCTTTGCAGGGATGATGGTGCGCCATCGGAATGGCGCCTTTGCAGGGATGATGGTGCGCCATCGGAATGGCGCCTTTGCAGGTATGTCGGCGCGCGAGGAGGCCTGGGTGACGCTTGAGCTGAGCAGGTTGACGGAGCAGGTGCAGGCGATGGGGGAGGAGTTCGCCGCGCGCCAGCGACGCCGCGCCGACCTGACCGCACTGGCCCGGCAGTGGCTCTCCGAGTACGCTGACCAGGGTGAGGCTTTGCGCCACCCCGCCCGCGCGGCGCGTGCCGCTATCCCAACGGGCGAGCCGCTCGACGCCGCGGGCCCGCTCCCTACCACGCCCGAGCGATTCACCGTCGTCGCCGCCGACGGCGCGCAGATTTCACCGGACCCGCACGGCATCGCCCAGTATTACATCGTCAACATCGGCAGCCTGGTGTATCGCCACGGCAGCGACGCCCTGCCTCAGGCGCACAGCCAACCGACCTTGGGCTACACCGAGGCGGACATGTACGAGAACGGGCAGCCGGTGGCCGGCCAACTGCTGGACCTGCGGCGGGATTTGGCCGAACTGACGTGCCTGGCCGATCACTGCGTCTCGGAAGCACCCGGCCCGACCGTCGCGCTGGTGGACGGCACGCTCATCCTGTGGACGCTGAAGGACACGCCACCGGCGGACCAGGAACGCAGGGTCGGGGATTACGTGCACCAACTGGAACGCGTTCGCCGGGCCGGGGCGGTCATCGCTGCGTTCGTCAGCCGGCCACGGCGCGGTGAGGTCACGCGGCTGCTCCATCTGGCTCACGTCGGAGGCGACGCGAAGCGCTTCGACGAGGAGCCCAATCCCCTCGAGCGCCTGCCCGACCGCGTTGTCTTCGGGTCGCTGCCGGCCAGCGCCCGCTCGGCCCTGTTCGTCTCTCCCAATGACATCAACCACCGCTACTATGCGCCGGAGGGGCACACGGTCCACTTCTTCTACCTCAACCTGGCCGCGGAAGGACAGCGCCCGACCATTGCGCGGGTTGAGGTGCCGGCCTGGGTGGCCGAGGCTCCGGACCGATTGGCGCTGGTGCACGGGGCCATCGTCGCGCAGGCGCGCGTCACCGGGGATTACCCCTACGCGCTGGCACGGGCCGATGAGCTGGCTTTCGTCAGCGGGCCGGAGCGTGAGGCATTGGAGGGCATGGTGACGAAGGCGCTCCTGCGCGCCGGCGTGATGACGACGCTCTCGCCGAAGCAGTATTACAAGACGTTGACCCGCCGGGGCAGAAGGAAACATCGCATATGAGCAACGGGGACCTCAGGGTAGGGCGGATTCTGCGGGCCAGCACACGGGGCTTCGTCGTTGGCTGCGAGGTGATGCAGCCGGACATCCCGGCTTTCGGCTCCTTCGTGCGGGTGGAAAGCCAGACGACGGGCAGCGTCCGCGACCTATACGGCCTGATCTATGACGTCAGTATTGAGGATGACCTCTTCGTGCGCCATTTCATCGGCGCCGGCATTCCGGAGAACGTCGTAAGGGATCAGCGCGAGAACCGCCAGGTACCCATTGAGGTCAGCGTGCTGGCGGTGGGCACGCGGCAGGACACCGGCAGCGGCATGCTCGTCCGGCATTGCCTGCCCCCACAGCCGCCGGTGACGCTGGACTGGCTCTACCAGTGCAGAGTCGAGGAGGTGCGGGCGTTCACGTCTCGTTTTGACTACTTCCGCCTGGTGTTGGACGCGCGGGACGTGCCAACCGACGAGCTGTTGGCCGTCAGCCTGCGAGCCGCCGCCATGGCTCGGCCCGAGCACGAGCGGGAGACGTTCTTGGTCGAGGCGGGGCGCGAACTGGCGCGGTTGCTGGCCGGCGACCCGGTGCGCTTGGAGGGCGTGCTGCGGCGCTTACGATACGCTTAGGGGCGCGCTATTCCGGTCCGATGGGCCAGTTTCCGCGCCCCATAGGAGTGTGGGTATGAGCACAAAGACACGGCGCCAGGTAGCTGAGGCTTTCACTGTCGAGTCCGGGTACGTAGACGACGAGCGGGTGCGGGCCGTCTTCATCGTGGGCTCCAGCGCCAGCGGCGAGGAAGACGCGTACTCCGACGTGGACATGATGGTCGTCGTCAACACGCTCATCTCCGACGAGGAGCGGCTGGAACGGCTGCGCGCGATCGGTTGCCGGAATATCATGCTGGTCATCGCCGGTGCCGACAACCCCGCGTTGCCGGTGCAGTCGCAGGTCATCGACAAGTTCGTCTTCCATGACGTCTGGTTTGACGTCAGCTACCATCTGCCCCACCAGCTCGGATTCTCCTTCGACCACGTGACGTTGGTGGACAAGGACAACGTGACGCCTCGCCTGCATGGCCCCGAGCAGGCGTACGACGAGGCCGATCTCAAGGCCCGCGCCCAGGCGGACCTGCGCCTGCTGCGCGTGCGCGTCTACCGGTACGAGAAGTACGCCCGGCGCGGGGAGTGGGTGGGCCTGGACCTGTCCGCGATCAAGAACGCGATCGTGGACGTGGTCATGTTGTTGAACGAGCAGCCGAACTACAACCGCCATTCCGCGCGTATCAGCCAATTGCTGCGCGAACTCTCGGGCAAGCCGGAGGGCTTCGAGCAAGACCTGCTGGACATCCTGCACCTGGACAACCGCGATGCTTGGTCCCGCAAGATCGAGATGCTGGAACGCATGGAGGCCGGCCTGACCGCGCTGTGTGAGGCGCGCTGGGGGCCGATCGCTATGTTCGATGACGAGGATGTGGATGGGTAGGGTGGTGGGGGGGGTAGGGTGGTGGGGCGGTAGGGTGGTAGATTGGTAGGTTGGTAGATTGGTAGATTGGTAGATTGGGGGTGGGGGCGCGGTTTCCGCGCCCGCCGGACGGCGGGGTGAAACGTGATGGGCGGAGCGCTCAGAGACTTGGGGCCATATCGAGAGGCACTTGAGGGGGCCTTTGAGCATCGAGGCGTCACACTGGCCTACCTCTACGGCTCCCAGGCGCGAGGCGACGCCGGGCCGCTCTCGGACGTGGACGTGGCGGTACTCTTCGAGCCTGGCGTGCCGGACAGCGAGCGCTTCAACCGGGTGCTGAACTTGATCGGCGAGCTGGGTAGTGTGTTCGGACGGGATGACGTGTACGTGGTCGATTTGGCCGACGCCTCTCCGCTGCTGCGCCACCGCGTGTACTACGATGGCGTGGTGCTCTACTGCACCGACGACGGAGTGCGCGTGCGCTTCGCGACCAAGGCGCTGCGAGACTACGTAGACACCGAGCCATTGCGCAGAATCAAACGCCATTATGTCTTAGAACGTTTAACACGCCCAGGCGTGAAGGGGGCTTGATGGTAGACGTCCAGACCGTCTTGGAGCGATTGGAGGCTCTAGAAGTTTATGTTGCTGAATTGGATCACTATGCGCAGTATTCCCTCGGTGAACTGACATCCGACTTCGTGAGATACCGCGCCGCTCAGCACAGCCTGCAACTGGCTTCTCAGGCGGTTGTGGACATCGCTACACACATCATCGCTGCCGACTTCACGTCCCGCGTTCAGGATTACCGCCAGGCCATCAGGCAGCTTGGTCAGGAAGGGGTCCTACCTGCTGCGTTCGCCGAGCGACTGGCTCCGATCGCGGGTTTTCGGAACATCCTGGTCCACGAGTACCTGGCTGTCGATCCCGCCAGGCTGTACGACGTTCTGATACACGGTCGGGAGGACCTTCAGGAGTTCTGCGAGCGGATCAGTGAGTACTTGCGGCGCACCGACGCACTAGACAACGAGGTCACCTATGAGTGAGCGCTCCCCGGAACAGGAATTGGAAGCCTTCTTCGGTCCCCGCCCTCCAAACTCCAGCCTCCAACTTTCACCCTCGCCGCTCGGCATCGTCGTGGGTGGGAGTCTATCCAAAGGGTTGGACGTCAAGCTGGCCCCCGGTACGGTCATTGAGGGGCTGGCCGTGGGCCGCTACGTCGTCGTGCGGGGGCAGACCGGGCGGCGTTTCTTCTGCATCGTCAACGACGTGCAGTTGGACAGCCTCAACCCCCTCATCGAGAAAGCGCCCCCAGACGTCTCCGATCCTTTCCTCAGCCGCGTCTACCGGGGCACCGCCGTCTTCGGGCGGATCCACGTGACGCCTATGCTGGTGCTCGATGCTGGGCCTGGTGTGGAGGGGCAGCCTCCGCGCCCGGTCAAGACGATCCCGGCTCACTTCACCCAGGTGTATCCTGCCAGCGAGGAAGAGGTGGCGCTGATCTTCGGGCAGGAGGAGCAGCCGGGCTACTTCTACGTCGGCGATCCGCTGGAGATGGAGGGGGTCCACGTGGCGCTCGATCTCCATCGCTTCGTCGAGCGCTCGGCCGGGGTCTTCGGCAAGACGGGGACCGGCAAGACGTTCCTGACCCGCATGCTGCTGGCCGGTTTGGTCCGGGAAGGCGTGGCGGTCAATCTGGTCTTCGACATGCACAACGAGTACGGCTGGAAGAGCCAGGACGAGACCAAGCAGGAGGTCAAGGGGCTGCGCCAGCTATTCCCCAGCGGCCAGGTGTCGGTCTTCACGCTCGACGAGGAATCGTCGCGGCGGCGGGGCAGCAAGGTGGACGGCGTGGTGCGCATCGGCTACGGTCAGGTCGAGCCGGAGGACGTGGATAGCCTCGCCAGCCTGATGGCGCTCTCGGATGTTCAGGTCGGCGCGCTCTACTTCCTGAGGCGCGTGCTGGGGCAGCGGTGGGTGGCTCGCCTGCTAGACGAGCACGACCCGCTGGAGGAACTGGAGGGCGCGCTGGAGCGGGGCACCATCCACGGCGGGACGCTGGGGGCCATCCAGCGCAAACTCGGGATGTTCCGTCGTTTCGGCTTCCTGCAGGCACGCGTGCCGGAGGATCCGGTGAGACAGATCCTGGATCACCTGGATCGGGGGACGAACGTGGTCCTGGAGTTCGGCCGGTACGGCAACAGCCTGGAGGCCTACCTGCTGGTCGCGAACTACATCACCCGCCGCATCCACGCCCACTACGTGGAGCGGAAGGAGGATGCGTTGGGGGAGCGGGGGAGAGAGCCGCGCCCGTTGATCATCACGATTGAGGAGGCGCACAAGTTCCTGGATCCCGCCGTGGCCCGGCATACGATCTTCGGCACCATCGCCCGCGAGCTGCGTAAGTACAACGTTACGCTGTTGATCGTGGACCAGCGGCCCAGCGGCATCGACCCAGAGGTCATGAGCCAGATCGGCACGCGGGTCACGTGCCTGCTGGACGACGAGGCCGATATCCGGGCGGTCTTCTCGGGCATCAGTGGAGCGGGGGCGCTGCGCGAGATCCTGGCCCGTCTGGACACCCGCCAGCAGGCGCTCATCATGGGCCACGCGGTGCCGATGCCCGTGGTGGTCAAGACGCGCTCCTACGGCACGCCGGAGTTCTACGCGGCGATGGGCGTCCAGGAGCAGGAGGACCCCAAGGAGGTGCTCGCGCGCGGCCGGGCGTTGCTGAGGGGAGAAGATGGTGTGGATGAGATATAGGGTGGAGATTGGAGATTGGAGGTTGGAAGTTGGAGGTTGGAGGGAATAGGCTAGACGGGGATATGGTCGGGTGTCAGGGGAACACCATCCGCGACAACCGCGCGGTACAAGGGGAGACGAATGCGCCGTGTCTCGGCCCAGCGAGCCTGGCTAAACACCCGCGCTGAGAGCACCACGTTGTACTCCAGCGAAACGTCGGATGCGATGCGCCACAATTCGGAGCGGAGTCCACTGTTCTCAGCGTCTAGCAGCACCAGCAAGTCGATGTCTGATTCGACGTCAGCGTCTCCTCGGGCTTTGGAGCCAAAGAGGATCACGGTAAGGACACGGTCGGGGAAGCGACTGCGTATACGGTCTATGTACTCCATAACCGCCGCCCGGTCGTTGGGCGTCAGATGTGACAAGGAACGCGCTTTCACAAGTAGCCCTCTGTGGTCAAATAGGTTCTGCAATGCTCGACGAAACGACTGGCGTTTTCGACAGCGGTGTGAGTCTGCACCTTATCGGCCTGCCCCAACATCTCATAGTCGGCGACATTTCGCAACTCAAAGGCCTCGCCATAGGCGTGGCTGTCCTGGACTGGGAATCTGCCGGGTTTGACGAAGTGCTCGCGAAAGGCAGCCATCACACCTGAGTGCTTGCTTCGAGTGATGTCCAGAGTGAGGAGCAGGGCCGTGGCAGCGTAGAAGAATGCGTAGTACGCCCGGTTGACGGCAACACCGTAGAAGCCACCGTCGAGGTTGTACTGCGCGCTCCGCAGTGCCTCGTGGGCACCGTCGAGGTAAACCATGATTGCGTCTCGGTTAGCCAGCTCTGATCCATCCATAGTTGTTCATAGTATAGTACATGCGGGGCGAAAAGGCAAAAAAAGGAGAGGATGCTCTACTGTATTTCGTTGGCTTCTACATCGACACGGAGAGTTTGCGCGCACCAGCGGTGGTGACCGATGAAGAAGTCTACTGTGCTGTTGCTCATCATCGCGATCCTACTGAGCGGCGTGGTGGGTTGCGCGCCGGGTGCGGAGACGGTCAATCCGGCGCCCGCCGAGCCGGGCTCTGAGGCGTCGAATGCGGCGGCCAACCCGCTGCTGCAGGCGGCGGTCGAGACCCTGGGCGATGAGAACGAGGAGTCGCGCGAGGCTGCCATTGAAACGCTGGTGCAGATAGGGGCGGAGGCGGTCCCCGCGCTCGTCCAGGCCCTCGAGAGCGGGGACCCGGGCGTGCGCTGGGCGGCTGCCACCGCACTGGGCGAGATTGGGTCGGAGGCCCTCGACGCCGTCCCTGCCCTGATCTACGCGCTGGGGCAGGACGAAGACAAGTGGGTGCGTGTGGCCGTCGCCGAAGCGCTGGGTCTGATCGGGCCGGAGGCGAGGCCCGCCGTCCCTGCCCTGACCCAGGCGCTGGAGGATGGCGACGCGGAGGTGCGCGCATACGCCGCCGCGGCGCTGGGAGGGATCGGGCCGGGGGCACAGGGCGCCGTCCCTGCCCTGGCCCAGGCGTTGGACGACGAGAGCGAGGAAGTGCGCAGTTTCGCCGCCATGGCGCTGGGAGGGATCGGGCCGGAAGCGGCGGACGCCGTCCCGGCCCTCGTCCAGGCGCTGGGGGACGGTAGCGCCCCGGTGCGCAGCGCCGCCGCCGGGTCGCTCGGTGGGATCGGACCAGGGGCGGTCGAGGCCGTCCCGGCCCTGAACCAGGCCCTTGGCGACGATGACGAATTCGTGCGCCGGGCCGCTGCCCTGTCGCTGGGCCTGATCGGCCCGGGAGCCGTGGCGTCCATCCCGGCTCTCGTCGAGGCTCTGCAGGACGGGGATTGGGAGGTACGCGAGGCCGCCTCCCTGGCGTTGAGCTTGATCGGGCCAGAGGCGGCCCCTGCCCTGATACAGGCCTTGGGGCATGCGCACGCGGGCGTGCGCGAGGGTGCAGCCAGGGCGTTGGGCCTCATCGGGCCCGAAGATGGCGTGGTCCCGGCCCTGATACAGGCTCTAGGGGACGGGAGTGAGGACGTGCGCGCCGCTGCTGCTGAGTCTCTGGTGCTCGTCACAGGACAGGATCTCGGACAGGATACGGTCGCGTGGCAGCAGTGGTGGGACGGGCAGCAATAGACCGAGTGGAGTTCGTGTCTGGACAATCCCACGGTGCTTGGGAAGAGTCCGCGCTAGCAACGCTGCGCCGGGTCGGTGGGTTGGTAGGCTGGTAGATTGGTGGGCTGGTAGATTGGTAAGTTGGTAGATTGGGAAGGGGGAACATGCTGTTCGAGCGCATCGAATCTAGGGGCCTGGCTCATTATTCGTACATCGTGGGCGACGGGACGACCGCGTTTGTCATCGATCCGCGCCGGGACTGCGACATCTATATCCAGACAGCGAGCCGGGAGGGGATGCACGTCGCCGCCATCCTGGAGACGCACCGCAACGAGGACTACGTGACCGGCTCGGTCGAGCTGGCGGCGCGTACCGGCGCCGAAATCTGGCACGCCGACGCGCATCTAGACTACCAGTATGGGCAGCCGGCCGAAGACGGCCAGACGTGGCGGGTCGGTGGTTTGACCATCGAGGCCATCCACTCGCCGGGCCACACCCCCGGCTCGATGAGCTACCTGCTGCGCGAGCCCGGCGGCGCGCCGTGGATGGTGTTCACCGGGGATGCGCTTTTCGCCGGCGACGTGGGCCGCGTGGATTTCCTGGGCCCAGACAAGGCCCCGGAGATGGCCGGCCTGCTGTACGACACTATCTTCACCCGGCTCTTGCCTCTGGGCGACGGCGTGATTCTGTGCCCTGCACACGGGCACGGCTCTGCCTGCGGTGGGGCCATCGCCGACCGGAAGTGGACCACCCTTGGGCTGGAGCGCAAGCTCAATCCCAAGCTCCAGTTCACGGATCGGGACGCCTTCATCGCCAACGTCGCCAGGATGCTGGAGAAGCCTCCCTATTTCAGCCGGATGGAGGCGTGGAACGTCGCGGGAGCCCCGCTGCTGGGCGCATTGCCCGTCGTTCCCCCTCTGTCGCCTCAGGCGTTTGCCGAGAGGGCCGAGGATGCGCTCGTGCTCGACACCCGGATGGAACTGGGCTTCAGCGCGGCCCACGTCCCGGGCGCGTTGTCCATCTGGATGGGCAGACTGGCGCGCTTCGCCGGGTGGTTCCTGCCCTACGAGCGCCCCATCCTGATGGTCAACGAGGGGGCCGACCCCACGCCGGTCGTCCGCGCGCTGGTCCGCATGGGGTACGACGACCTCGCCGGGAGCCTGGCGGGCGGGATGCTGGCGTGGCACATGTCGGGCCGGGAAAGCGCCTCGATCCGCACGATCACGGTGCAAGCCCTGTGCCACGCGCTCGACGCCCACGAGGAACCGTGGATCCTCGACGTACGCAGCGACCGGGAGGTGGAGGCAGCGCCCATTCCCGGCGCGCAGCACATCCACGTCACTCAGCTTCCAGATCACCTGGATCAGGTGCCCAGGGACCGCGCCCTCTACGTGTTCTGCGGCAGCGGCATGCGCTCGATGATCGCGGCCAGCTTGCTGGGGCGCGAGGGCTGGAGGAACCTGAGTGTCGTGCTGGGCGGGCTGGCGGGTTGGCGTTCGATGACCTGTCCGCTTGAAATATAGCCATATCAAGAGCGCGATTGGGAAATCGCGGCTACGGGATCGAGAGCGCGGTTGGGAAATCGCGGCTACGGGTTGCCAAGAAACCCGATTTTCGGAAAGGAGTCTGTTGCGTGTCAGAGACAATCATCTATAAGGACCCTAAACGCCCTGCCAGCGAACGGGTCGAAGACCTGCTGAGCCGAATGACGCTGGAGGAGAAGGTCGGCCAGATGTGCCAAATGGACGGCCGGAACGCGCCCGAATCATGGGTGCGCGAGCGGCATGTCGGTTCGCTTCTCCACGTCATGGGCGACATAAGCAACGACATGCAGAAGCTGGCCGAGGAAAGCCGCCTCGGCATTCCCGTCATCTTCGGCATTGACGCCATTCACGGGCACGCCTTTTGCCCCGAGGGGACGGTCTTTCCGACCCCGCTGGCCCTATCCTGTTCCTGGAACCCAGAACTGATCGAGGAGATCGGGCGGATCACGGCCCGGGAGGTCACGGCTACGGGCCTGCACTGGACGTTCTCGCCGGTCCTTGGCGTCGCGCGGGATCTCCGCTGGGGGCGGATCGACGAGACCTTCGGCGAGGACCCCTATTTGATCGGCGTGCTGGGCAGCGCGCTGATCCGCGGCTATCAGGGCGATGACCTGGGGGACCCCGACACGATCCTCGCCTGTGCCAAGCACTATGCGGGCTACCCGGGGACCCAGGGCGGGCGTGACGCCGCGGAGGCCGACCTCTCGAGGCGACAGCTTCTCTCGATGTATCTCCGGCCCTTCCGGGACGCCGCGGAGGCGGGTTGCACGACCTACATGGCTGGCTATCAGTCCATCGACGGGACCCCCTGCTCGGCCAACGGCTGGCTGCTGCGGGACGTGCTGAGGGATGCGTGGGGCTTCGATGGCTTCGTGGTGACCGACTGGAACAACATCGGCTGGATGCATACGCTGCAGAAGGTCTGCGCGACCATGGAGGAGGCCGTCCGGCGCGCGGTCGAGGCCGGCAACGACATGTCGATGTCCACACCGGAGTTCATCGACATCGCTGTCAGACTCGTGCAGAGCGGCGAACTGGACGAGGCGTATATCGACGATGCCTGCCGGCGCATACTGCGCCTGAAGTTCGAACTGGGCCTGTTCGACCAGAACCGCTACACCGATCTGGAGGAAGGCAAGGCGGTTCTCCGGTGCGCGGAACACCGCGCCGCCGCCCTGGAGAGCGCGTATCAGTCGCTCGTCCTGCTGAAGAACGGGGACGGTGAGGACGGCCTGCTCCCCCTGAGCGACGACCTGAAGCGTATTGCTGTGATCGGGCCTAACGCCGACGTCGTCAGGGCACAATTGGGGGATTGGGTGTTCCTGGACGAGATGGAGGGCCGCTCCGTGGGCGCACGCCCCCGCGAGGGTGTCGTCACCATCCTGGACGGCATCCGCGCGCGCGTGGGCAATGCCTGCCAGGTAGACTACTGCAAGGGCTGCGAGATTGTCGATCCAGACACCGGGCACGTGGCCGAGGCGGACATTGATCGTGCGTCCGCGGCGGGACTGGCCCGCCAGGCCGACGTGGCCATCGTCGTCGTGGGCGACGATCTCTCTCTGAACGGCGAGTTCCGCGACCGGGCAAACCTCGACCTGTCTGGCGGTCAGCAACAGCTCCTGGAGGCCGTGCACGCGACCGGGACACCGATGGTGGTGGTCTTGATCAACGGCAAGCCGCTGAGCATTCCATGGGTCGCCGAACACGCCTCCGCCATCCTGGAGGCGTGGAACCCCGGGCTGGAGGGCGGCACGGCGGTCGCCGGCGTCCTGTTCGGGGATCGCAATCCCAGCGGCAAGCTGACCATCTCCTTCCCGTACCACGTGGGGCAGCAGCCTGTCTACTACAACCAGATCCCCGGCTGGCACGGCGGGCGTTACGTGGATATGCCTGTCGAGCCCCTGTTTGCGTTCGGCTACGGCCTGGGCTACACCTGCTTCGCTATCTCCAACCTGAAGCTGCGCCAGGGTGAACTCGCGGCCGGGGAGACGTTGCGCGTGGAGGTAGATGTGCAGAACACCGGGGAGCGGGAGGGCGTCGAGACGGTGCAGCTCTACGTCAACGACGCGTATAGCTCGGTGACCACCCCGGTGAAGGAACTGAAGGCCTTCAGGCGGGTGAGCCTCCGACCGGGCGAGAAGAAGACGGTCCAGCTTGAAGTGCCCTATGAGCGCCTGGCGCTGGTGAACGCGGACCTGGAGAGCGTCGTCGAGCCCGGCGATTTCGAGGTCATGGTGGGCAGCTCCTCTCGGGACAAGGACTTGCTCAAAACCACCTTCACGGTCGTGTAGCCAGGCGCGGATTGGTCCAATCCGATGGAGAAGATCCGACTGCTGCACTTCGCCGACCTCCACGTCGGCGTCGAGAACTACGGCCGCCTTGACCCGGCCACCGGCGTCAACGGGCGGGTGCTGGATTTCCTGCACCGCTTTGACCGACTGATTGAGTACGGGCTGGCGCACGAGGTGGACCTGGTGATCTTCGCCGGGGATGCCTTCAGGAATCGCAACCCCAATCCGACCTACCAGCGAGCCTTCGCCCGCCGGGTCAAGCGGCTGGCGGACGCCGGTGTGCCCACCGTACTGTTGGTGGGCAACCACGACCTGCCGGCGATGGTCCAACGCGCCTCCAGCGTGGACATCTTCAGCACGTTGGGCGTGTCCAACGTGGTCGTGGGACGCGTGGAGGACGTGCATCGCATTGAGACGCGCCACGGGCCCGTACAGGTCGCCACCGTGCCCTATCCGGTCCGCCAGCGGCTCCTGGCCCACGACGAGTACCGGGGCCTCTCCATCGAGCAGTTGGACCGGGAACTCGAGCGCACCGTCATCGAGAACATCGCCGCGATGGCGCAGGGGCTGGATCCGGACGTGCCCTCTGTGCTGGCCGCGCACCTGAGCGTCTCCGGCGCGACCTTCGGCTCTGAGCGCAGCGTGATGATCGGGCGGGACGCGGTCATTCAGTTGTCTGCCCTCGCGGATCCGGCCTGGGACTACGTCGCCCTGGGCCACATCCACAAGCACCAGAGCCTCAACGGTGGGAATCATCCGCCCGTGGTCTACGCGGGCAGCCTGGAGCGAATCGACTTTGGCGAGGAGGGGCAGGCGAAGGGCTTCTGCTGGGTGGAACTGGCGCGCGGGGAGACGGTGTGGCGCTTCGTCGAGCTGGACGCCCGCCCTTTCGTCACTGTGCGTGTCGACGTGCGGGATGCCCTCGATCCGCTGATCGCGTTGCAGCAGGCGGTTGCCGCCCACGATCTGCAGGATGCCGTGGTGCGCCTGGTCCTGCGCCTGCGGGCGGAGCAAGAAGAGCTCGTGCGCGACCGTGACGTGCGGGGTTTGCTGGCCGATGCGTATTTCATCGCGGGCATCAACCGGGAGGTCGATCGCGAGGCACGCGTGCGACTGGGCAGCCTAGCGCCGGAGGAGATGACGGACCGGGAACTGCTGGCGAAGTACCTGGAGACGGCGGGCGTGGAGCCGGAGCGGGCCGATGTGCTGCTGGAGTACGCTGAGGCCATCTTCCATCCGGCGGCGGAGGAGTGAGGAGGCTGTATGCCCACAATTCGTTGCTGCATCCTGGGTGCCACCGGCTTCATCGGCGGCCAGATCGCCCGCGCAGCCGCCGCCCGGGGATGGCAGGTGCGCGGGCTGCGCCGCCGCCCGGAGGCCGTGGGTGCTGTTGGCGACCTGGACGTCGAGTGGGTGTCTGGTGATCTGGCCGACCCGGCCTCGCTGGTGACCGCGATGCGCGGCTTCCCGCTTGTCTTCCACGCGGCGGGTTACTACCCCCACCTTGCCCGCGACGTCCGGGAGGCGGTGCGCCATGGCGTGGCTGGCATACGCAACGTGCTGTTGGCCGCGAGCGCGGCCGGAGTCAAGCGGCTCGTCTACACCAGCGCGCTCACCACAGTCGGGCCGCCTTCAGATTCGAGCCGGCTGGCCAACGAGAGCGATCTGTACACCCCCGGCTCTGTTCCCCTGCCCTACTTCGAGGTCAAGTGGGCCATGGAGATGGAGGCCACGCGAGCCTGCGCTCAGGGGCTGCCGGTCGTACTCGTCCTGCCCACCGTCGTCTTCGGGCCGGGCGACGTCAAGCCGACCTCTGGGAAGCTGCTGCTCATGGCGGCCCAAGGGCGTGTCCCGGGTGTCATCGAGGGTGCGGTCAACGTCGTGGATGCGCGAGACGTGGCGGCAGGCCACATCGCCGCCGCCGAGCGTGGCCTGCCGGGCCAGCGCTACATCCTGGGCGGACACAACTTGAGCCTGCGTGAACTACTCACCACCATCGCGGAAGCCGCCGGACGGCAGCCTCCGCGTGGCTCACTGCCCCTGTGGTTGGTGCAGGCTGTGGCCGAGGCGGGGAGCTGGCTGGGTGTGTCTGGCCTGCATCACCTGCGGGCCATCCGCCATTGGCAGCCCCTCGATGCCACACGCGCGCGGAAGGAGTTGGGGCTTGCCGATCCCATCCCCTTCGAGCAAACCTGTCACGACGCGCTGGCGTGGTTCCGCGAGCGCGGGACCCTAAAGGTTTCGGCGGATGGGGACGATCCGCACTCTTAGGGTCTACTGACGATCAGCTCCTGCCCAACTGCGAGCGCATAGGGCGGCGCCAACCCATTGAGCGCCGCCAGTTCCTCGACCGTTGTACCGAAGCGGCGGGCGATGGAGAAGAGTGTGTCGCCTGCTAGTACGACGTAGGTCTCTGCGCCGGCCGTCGGGTTGGCCGGGATGCGCAGCCTCTGCCCGGCGCTGATGGCGTGTGCATCGGTCAGGTTGTTGGCGGCGACGATGGCGTCCACGCTCGTGCCGTAGCGCAGGGCGATGCGGAACAGGTTTTCCCCCGCCTGTACGGTGTGGTAGACATCCGTCGTGGGGGCGGGGTTGCTCGGGACGGGGTAAGTCGGCATTGGGCTGGGTTCGGGCAAGCCCTCGCCGGTGCCCACGACGACCAGCCCATCCACCAGCCTTGGCGCTGGCAAGAGCTGGTCCTCGGGGCCACGCAGGTAGGCGACCCCCAGGCTCAGCGGGCTGCCTCCATCGGCCAGCGCGCGCGCTATCATCGAGGCCACCATGCCGCTCCCGCTCACCGGATTGCCCGGAGCCTGCGCCGCGTGGTACGAGATCAGCCCGGCGTTATCGTCGACCTCGTTCTGTATCACATTCGTCGGCATGGGGATGATGCCGGCGCCAACTTGCACGCCTGCCATCTCCGGGTTGGTGTCCTCAATGCGCACGTACCGGGGGTCGAATCCAACCTGCAATTCAATGCTCTGTAGTCCCTCCACGTTGTCGAGCCACACCTGTACGAGGCACGTTTCGCCGACGGCGAGGTTCACGACGGGTGGATCGATGCGCAGCACCGCCGGCCCCTGGACCGTGGGCGCTGCCGTCGGCGTGGGTTCGGGCGAGGGCGGGGGCTGCGTCCCCACGGGCAGAATGGTACCGACAAGCGTAGGGGTTGGTGTTGGCGACGGGGCGACGTAGAATGCAGGCGTCGCGGTCTCATCGTAGGTGAAGCGCATGCAGCCTGTCAACAGAAATGCGAGCACGAGCGATAGACGAGACACCTGGTTTCTGGGCAGGATTGACCGACCTGGTCGGGTGCGGTCGAGCTTGCCCGCGACGCGTTGACTGTGCTGTACCTGGTCTTGGCATGGCATGTTCGTCGCCTCCGTCATTCCTCACTGGCATTCATTTCATCACGGATATCACGTGTGGCAGTCAGCGCGCGGGTGACCTGGCGCCATTCCTCAAGGCTGAGCGTCTGAGCGCGCCGCCGAGGGTCCACGCCTGCCTTGTTCAAACAGGCCGTCACTTCTTCCGACTGCCGCCCGAGGCCGGCGGCCAGGGCGTTGTGGAGTTGTTTGCGGCGCTGGGCGAATCCAGCCCGCACAATGCGGAAGAAGGCGTCTGTGTCCGCTGCCGGTACGTCCGGCGCGCCATCGGAGTGGCGCCCATAGAGGTCTATCCGCACCACGGCCGACGTCACGCCGGGCGAGGGATAGAAACTCCCGGGTTTGATGCGAAACAGCAGCCGCGGGCTCCCATAATACTGCACGCTCACGGCCAGCAAGCTCATCTGCCCTGGCTGCGCCACGATGCGCTCCGCCACCTCCCGCTGCACCGTGACCACCATCCGCCGAGGCCTGGGCCGGGCCTCCAACAGGTGGCGCAGTATGGCCGAGGTGATGTAGTAGGGCAGGTTGGCAACGACTGTGTATTGGAGGTTGGAAGTTGGAGGTTGGAAGTTGGAGGTTGGAGGGAAGAGGGTCTGGGGTTCCAGTTCCAGGATGTCTCCCTGGATCAGCGTGACGTTCTCCATGCCGGCCAGCTCGCTTTCCAGCACGGGCACCAGGCGCTGATCCAACTCGACGGCGACCACGTGCCCGGCGCTCTGCGCCAGGCGCTTCGTCAACGTTCCCAGGCCAGCACCGACCTCCAACACGACATCCTCGCGCGCCAGCTCTGCGGCGGCGACGATCTTCTCGATCGCGGCCTGATCCACGAGGAAGTTCTGCCCCAGTCCCTTGCTGGGGCGGAGGTCCCATTGCTCCAGAAGCCTGCGTGCGCTCACCTGAGATCGGCCTGGCCGGTTCACCTGCTATGGTCCGAGCAGATAGTTGATTTCATAGGGAGCTGGTACAGGGGTCAACAGGTACACGTCCACCCAGCGGTACCAGAGCACGAGGTTATCGTCATCGTATCCCAGGTCAATCCGGCGTCCCTTGATCCCGCCGCCCGTGTCACCGGCCGTGCCGATACCATAGTTGGGCACGTAGACCTGGCTGTATAGGTTGATCACGCGGGGATCCACGGCGACGATGCCATGCTTCATCTTCATCCCCGTGGCTGTGCGTCCGTACCAGGGGCTGGTCTTGGGCGTGCCGGCGGTGCCAGCAGAATAGGAAGTCGCCAGCATGCGAATCGTGCGCCAGTACTCAACCGGCCCCGAGGGTGTATCAACCGTGCGGACGATGGTCTTGGTCCCATATCCATATATCTTCGCCTGGGGTGCCACGGCAATGTATTCCCTGTCCAACACCCGCGAGACCTCGTTCCCGTCCTCATACCGTATGCGGTAGCGCCGTTCCAGGATACCGCGTTGCCCCTCCTGCAGCACCCGGTCATAGTCAATCTCCAGGTCTGGATCGGGCTGCCATACGGTCTCAAAGGGGATTGGATCCTGTTCAATGAGAAAGCGCTCGGACACACGCACCACCCGGATGGCCGCATCGTCCCCAAGAGGCGCGTCGAGTGGGGGGATCGTGTAGTCCTGGCCTGTGAGGATCACGCCGAGGTCGGCCAGCACCTCGTCCACTCGCTGCCGATGCGTGCGCGTGCGAAGCGTGCGTCCGTCCACCTGTATCGTCACTGGGATGGAGCGCTCAACCCGGACGTGCAGGCCCTCTGACAAAGCCTCGCCCAGGCCTGGCTCGACGCCGTCGGCCAGATACAGCGTTAACCCGGCTCGACGCAGCGCTTCACCGACAGAGGGGGCGGTTGTGTAGAGCGTCGTCGCCTGGCCGTCTTCGTGCAACACGAAGGGGACGGCACGGTGGACTGTGATCTCAACCGGATTCGACGCAGCCTCGTTGGAACTTCGGGGAAGTGGGCTGGCAAGTGCGCGTTTTTCCGATCCGTCTGTCGAACTGCCTGCGGCATGCTCGCCGATGACCGCAAGGTCGCCGGACGCGGCCGACATCGACCGCGGACGGTCGGGCAGGGATCGCCCGGAATCTTGCATCCGCTGCATCCCTGCCGGCATGACGTCCGCCTTGACCTCCACCTCATCGTACGGCCCCACCGAGACCCTCGCCTCCTGCAGGATCGCCTCGATGGACGTTGCATGGGTTCTCAGCGAGACACGGTGTCCGTCGGCGTTGATGGTCACCGGGCGCGCGCGGCGCACCTGTACCATCAGCCCAGACTCAAGTGGCGCGTCCAGTGCGGGAGTGACGATATCCTCGGGGGCAAGGGTGAGACCGGCATCCATCAACAACGCGCCCACGGTCTCCTGGTGGGTGTCCACGGGGGTCACCTGACCGTCTATCATCAGTGTGACGGGCGTCAGCGTCGCCCGGTAGCCGGCCACAACCGCACCAACGACGAGCAACAGGCCGGCGAGAGATCCGATGAATCGGAGGAATCCGCGGCCTTGCGGCGAACTCGCGCCGGTGTTGTGGCGTATGTGCGCGCTTTCTGTTGAGGCGGTTGCAGTTCTCTCCATACGGCTCCAGGCGCCACCAAGCACACCATAGCACGAAAAGTGCCATTCCGATGGCGCACTACTGTCCATCAAGAGGCGTCATTCCGATGGCGCACACCTGTTCATCAAGAGGCGTCATTCCGATGGCGCACACCTGTTCATCAAGAGGCGTCATTCCGATGACGCGCACTATGGGTAAGGGAGGTAGCATCCCCGCCACCTCCCCCGGCGAATGGTCGTGCAGCCCCCGTCGAGTCGCCCTTCCTGGCTTACCAGAGCCAACCGGCTCCGACCAGGCACCCCCACGACGCCCAGAAGGGACTCCTTACCGCTGCTTCCTCCCGGATCTGACGGAGTTCGGAGGCTCCTGCCGCGCAGGACCCAGTCTTCAGCACCGCTTGACGCCAGCAGTATCAAGTGGTCCGATCCTCGGGGGGCGTTCGACCCCGCTATGGCGGATTGCGGGTACAGGGCACCGCCAGCTCCCCGTCTAGCACGACCGGTGTCATGCTACCGTAGAGAGGGCGAAATGTCAAACGGCGTGCCATCGGAATGGCGCCTTCCTCCCAATGCACCGAGGCACCTGGGTTTGCACATCATGCATCATCTGTCGGTGGTCTCGGGCCTCGGTGTGGTTTTGGCCTGGCTTGGGTTATGTGATAAAATGGCCGCAGGAGGGTAGAAATGCCGATTCGCGTGCTGCCAGAGGATGTCGCCTCCCAGATCGCCGCCGGCGAGGTCGTGGAGCGCCCCGCATCTGTGGTCAAGGAACTGGTCGAAAACTGCATAGATGCCGGTGCCCGTGACGTGCGGGTGGAGGCACAGTCCGGCGGCAGGCAGTTGATCCGCGTCACCGACGATGGATGCGGTGTGCCATCCGATGAGGTGGAGTTGGCTTTCCATCGCCACTCGACGAGCAAGCTCACGACGGCCAACGACCTGGCGCACATCCGCACACTGGGGTTTCGAGGGGAAGCGTTGGCCTCCATCGCCGCCGTCAGCCGGGTGACTTTCGTCACACGGGTGGCTGGCGAGCCGGTAGGGAAGCTGGTGCGGTTGGAAGGGGGCCGGGTGGTGAACCGCCAGGAGAGTGGTCGCCCACCAGGAACGGCGGTGACCGTGGAGGATCTGTTCTTCAACGTACCGGCCCGCCGCAAATTCCTGCGCACGCCTCGAACCGAGCGGAGGCACATTGACGCCTGGCTGACCCGCTACGCGATGGCCTACCCGGAGCTGCGCATCACGCTGAGCCACGATGGACGGGTTGTCTTCCAATCGCCTGGTAGCGCCAGCCTGCGCGACGTGCTGATCGCGGTCTATGGACTGGAGATCGGCGCCGCTCTCCTTGAGATCGTCCCTGGAACGCAGCCGACGTCGACCGCGGACGGTGCCGACCGCAGACGGTCGGTGGCAGACGGTCGAGATCAATGTCCGCCCCATCAGTCCTCGGCTGCAGGCAACGGAGACGCGGCCTCTGGCATTCAAGTGGCAGGTTTCGTCAGCCCTCCCTCACTGCACCGGGCCAATCGCGGGTACATCACCCTCTTCGTCAACGGACGGTGGGTGCGCGACGCCCGCCTGACGTATGCCGTCGTCCAGGCTTACCATACGTTGCTTCCCAGTGGGCGCTATCCCCTCGCGGTCGTGATGGTGCACATGCCGCCCGAGGATGTGGACGTTAACGTGCACCCGGCCAAGGCGGAGGTGCGTTTCCGCGATGGGGATGTGGTGTTCCGTGCAGTGCAGAGAGCGGTGCGGCACACGTTGCTCAACAAATCTCCGGTACCCATCGCCACCCGTCCGCCGGCTGCCCTCTCGCCAGGGGGGTCCGGCCAGCCGTGGGCAATGCGCATGAGCGGGCAGAGAGAGGCGCGGCTCGAACGGCTGACCGGCCTGGGGTCACAGTCGCCCGGGGAGCAGTTGCGGTTTGAACAGGTGGCGGCGAGCAGGAGGCCGGAGGCAGGGGGCAGGGCGGAGGGACTCCCACCCCTGCGGGTGGTTGGTCAGGTGGGCACGACCTACATTGTGGCCGAGGGGCCAGAGGGCATATACTTGATCGATCAGCACGCGGCTCACGAGCGCGTGTTGTTCGAACGTCTGCTGGCGCAGCGAGAGAAAGCGGCCGTGGCGTCGCAGACCTTGCTGGAACCGGCACCCGTGGAGTTGGCACCAGAGGCGGAGAGCCTGATCGAGGAACACCTGGAGTTACTCAGCGGCCTGGGCTTCCAGGTGGAGCCCTTCGGTGGGACGACGATGCTGGTGCGGGCTGTCCCGGCGATCGTGGCTGACGCGGCCCCGCGCCAGATATTGGAGGACGTGGCGGCAGCGCTAGAGGTGGGAGATGTGCCGCTGGCGGGCACGCTCGAGGGGGCTGTGGCCCTTCAGGTCTGCAAGCGAGCCGCGATCAAGGCCGGGCAGGTGATGGCACAGGCGGAGATGGAGGAGTTGGTGCGGACGCTGGAGCAATGTGCCAGCCCGCGCACGTGCCCCCACGGACGGCCCACGATGATCCACCTGAGTGTGGAGCAACTGGCGCGCCAGTTCGGACGGTGAAGCGGAAGAGGCAAGAGGCAGGAAGCACCAGGACTGAGCCGGTACGGTGTGCGATTGGTCCTAGCGAAATAGGAACCACTCCGCGATCGGTTGGCCCCACAGGAGCGTGATCATCGCGCCCGCGATGAGGAACGGACCGTAGGGGATATAGTCGTGCAGGCTTCGCACACGGGTGATCAGCAGGATTAGGCTGATCACCGCCCCAATGAGGATGGTCAGCAGCAGGGCTTCAATCACCCACGGGAAGCCGGTGATCAGCCCGACAAACGCCGCCAGCTTGACGTCACCACCTCCCATGGCCCCACTGCCGAAGACCACATTCCCGAACCACGCTGCCCCAAGGAAGAAGACAAAGCCTATCACTCCGCCAGCCAGCGCACTCCACCACCTCATCCCGGGCGTGAAGAAGCCGGCGACGAGCGCGAGCAGGATGGCCGGATAGGTCACCGAGTTCAGGATCAGCCTGCGCTCAATGTCGGTGATGAGGATGAGGGCCAGGATAGCGGTGTACAGAAGGTAGAGGATCAGCCGGATCGACGGGCCAAGCGCGATCCAGAGGTAGGCGTATGTCACCGCCATGCCGGCTTCGATCAACAGATGACGCAGCCCAATTGCAGCGCCGCACGAGGGGCATCTGGTTCGCCGAAGCAGGTAGGCGGGCAGCGCAAGCCACTGCCACCAGGGACGCCCTTGCCCGCAGCGAGGGCAGTAGGGACTCAAGTATGGACGCGCAGATGGACGCGCGTCCAACGTCTGCCCTGTCCGCGCCGGACGAGCGGGGTTGGTAGGGCTGGTCTGGCGCATCGATCGGGACACGGCCAGCGCGGGCAGCGCAGAGCCCAGATGGTTGACCAAGCCGCCGACGACAAAACCAAGAAACCCAAACAGGATTGACATCGAAGGGCATTATAGGCAACAAGTGAGCAAATGGCAAATCCCGGTCATTTCTCGATCGCCGCCTTTGCCGGTGGGGGTGGGAAGAGACCGTTGACCAGGGCCTCGATGGCCGCTTGATCGGGAAGCAATACCTGGGCACCTCCGGGCGTGGTCCAGTCCCGTGTGCAGTTCTGATCGATGGTGGCGGTGACGATCCCATCGGCAGGGATGCGATTGGCACCCACGGCCAGGTCCACAACCTCCCCCAGCGTGAGATCAGTTTCGATCGTGGTCTGGAGCGTGGTCCAGAGTTGCGGGGATTGCTTGATCAGGTCTGGCAGCAGGTCGAGCTGCGTGACGCGGTCACGTACGGCAAGCATCAATTGCTGCTGGCGCGCGGCGCGGTCGAAATCGCTGCCCGGAGTGGCACGGGTGCGGGCGTACCTGAGGGCGGTCGCTCCGTCTATGTTTTGCTCTCCGGCGGGGAGGTAGAAGGGGTCATATCCCGCGTCGTCGTCCGGGTACGTCGGATCGGAGATGGCGTAGGGTACATCCACGTCCACACCGCCAATGGCGTCGACAAGCGTGACGAAGGCGTGGAAGTCGAGCAGGGCCGCGTGGTGGACCGGGATGCCGAGCGTGGCGGAGATGGTCTCGCGTGCCAAGATCAGGCCGCCGGTCCCGTCCTGCTCGCCAAGCGCATAGGCGGTGTTGACGCGCGCATCCCCGTGTCCGGGGATCTCAACCCAGAGATCGCGGGGGATGGAAAGGACCGCGATGCGACCGGCACTTGGGTCGAGGTGGACGAGCATCAGCGCATCGGTGTTGTCGCTGCTGTCGTTCAGCCCTCGTCTGTCGGTGCCCAGGAGGAGCAAGGTGCTCGCCTCGGAGTGGGTTTGCCGCTTGGGCACCGGCGTGGGCTGTGTCTTGAAAAAGGTGGGGAGTGGGCGATAGATGGTCGGCGTGGGTGGGACCGGGGTGACGGCAGCCGGTCGGCAGGCTGTCAGCACCGACACGGCCAGCGTCAGAATGGCCCATCCAGCGTTTCGGGCGGCTCTCCGGCCGCGCTTTTCGATAGAGATGTTCACTTAGGCTTACCCTCCAACAGATGCTCCATCAGACCTTTGATTTCTTCCTCCTGAGGCAACAGCACGTACTCGCCGGCAGGGGTGGTGTAGGACACGACGCAGCACTCATCCAGCGCCGCCGCTGTGACATCGTCCGCTGAGAGATCGGCCGCCAGAAGCGCCAGGTCGATCACGTCGCTCAGGGAGAGGTCCGTCTCAAGACCACCCGCGACGCTCGACCACAGGGTGGGGGCCTGGGCGATGAGATCAGGCAGCAGGCCAAGGCGCGTCACCCGCTCGTGCGCCGCCAGAACGAGCTGTCGCTGGCGAAACGTGCGGTCGAAGCCGGGGGCCGGAACGACGCGCGTACGGGCATAACGCAGGGCCATTGCGCCCTCGAAGTGCTGTGCACCGGCGGGGACAGAGAACAGCACGTGGCCTCCGTCGCCGTCCGGGAAGGCCGGATCTTCGATAGGATGAGGTACCTCGACGTCCACGCCCCCAACGGCGTCAACCAGCGCGACGAAACCGCTGAAACGCACGAGGGCGGTGTGCTGTATGGGCAGGCCCAGCGTGTCCGAAATGGCGTCCCGGGCCAATGCCAGGCCGTTGGTGTCCTCGTCTCGCTGGCCCACGCCATAGATGCTGCCGGCGCACACTTGTCCGTGGTCGGGCAGCGTTACGTATAGCTCCTGGGGCACGGAAAGCAAGAAAGCCCGCTGAGTTTCGGCGTCCAGGTACAGCAGCATGAGCATATCGATCTCGACAGAAGCAGCGGACGCACGATCAACGTCCGCGGACGCAGCCGACGTCGACCGCGGACGGTCGGGCTCCCCGTCTGCGCCGAGGATCAGCACAGAGATGGGGCCTGCCAGGGAATCGGGGTGCGGGCGAGGCAGCGGACCGGGCGCAGCCGACGGGCTGGCGGGCGGTCTGGGGCTTGGGGACGGCGTGGCCTTGGCCGACGGAGGCCCTGTGACGGCAAAGGTATGGATCAGCCCGGCGAGCCCGACGACGGCGATGGCCACGACTGCCAGCGTCGCCACGTGGCGCAGACGTGCGTAGAAGAGCGGCCCGCTGCGTCTCGGGCGCTCTCCCTTCCAGCGCAGGGCTACGGCATCCCACGAACTGGCCGGGTTGGCAGGGACCTGCTGCCCCACGGTGCAGAGCGTGGCCCTCAGGTCGGCTGCCGTCCGGGCCAGCCGCTCCAGGCGCGCCCGGCACGCGGGACAGACGGACAGGTGGGCCTCCACTTGCGCGCGATGCTTGTCCAATGCGCCATCGGAATGGCGCGGTTTGATGGGTAAAGGGGCGCCATCGGAATGGCGCGGTTTGATGGGTAAAGGGGCGCCATCGGAATGGCGCGGTTTGATGGGTAAAGGGGCGCCATCGGAATGGCGCGGCCCGATGGGTGGGGGGGCGCCATCGGAGTGAGCCGCTGCGCTTTCCTGTGCAGTCGAATCGCGCCGTCCGATCTGTGATTGGGCGGTGCCTTCCAGGTATGCCAGTAGTTGGTGGTCGCTCAGATGCTTGTTCACGATACATCCCTCACACGGCAGTCGTGTACATTGGTCGCGCTTCCGTGGCAGCCCGGCTCGGCGTGCGCCTCGCGCTTCAGCAGGCGGGTCAGGGCTCGGTGGCCGTAGACGACGCGTGACTTGGCGGTGCTGATCGGGCAGCCGAGGGCCTGGGCCATCTCGGGGTACGAGAGCTCCCCGAAGTAGCGCAGGATCAACGCCTGGCGTGATTTACGCGGCAACTGCCGCAGTGCGTCCCACAGCACCTGTTGCGTCCCTATCAGTTCAAGCGCGACGTCTGGTTGGTGGCCGGGCGTCTCGTCCCTGGGCTCAGCGCCGGTCTCCGCCATCTCCTGCAGCGAGAGCCATCTGAACCGTCGCCGTCGATGCAAGTCCCGACAGCGGCTGGTGACGATGACCTTGAGCCAGGTGGCGAAGGAGGCCCGTTCTGGGTCGTACCGATCCAGGCGCTGGAAGGCGTAGATGAAAGCATCCTGCGTCGCGTCTTCGGCGTCCTGCAGGTTTTGCGTGAGCATGTAGGCCAGCCGTAGGGTGGGCGGGTAGTGTAGCTCGTGTAGCCTACAGGCTGCGACTTCATCGCCTGCCAGCACACGCTCAATTAGATTCGAGAGCATCGGGTCGCTTGTGGCCAATGTTGTTTTGTGCTGCGCCATCGGAATGGCGCCTTTCTAGTGATGAATGTGCGCCATCGGAATGGCGCCTCTTGACGGTTGAATGTGCGCCATCGGAATGGCGTCTTTCGATGGACAATGGTTCCCGTACCTTGGCGATGCCCTGCGACCTGCATGTCTTATACGCAGGAAAGGGGGCAAGAGTCTGGTTTTGTCGGTGAGGGCGAACTGGCGCGTTCCGCCGGCTCGGACTGGACACCTGTCAGCGCCAATCGATGGAGATGGTCGAGGGCACCGGGACGAGAGAGTCTATGTGGACGGGCTCCGCAGGTCCAGTGGCCGTCTCCAACCACAGCCCCGTGGAGAAGCCACCGTCCAGGTTGAGCGCTACGTCCAGGTTGAGGTCAGAGTCCGCCAGGACGCGTGCCAGTGCATGAAGGCTCAGGTAGCCGCGCGGGGCGACGATGATCAGGATCCGGCCCTGATGGTCCTGTGCTATGACAGTGCGACGGGCAGGCCGGCCGTCGTCTGCATCGGCCGGAAAACCCATCACGCCACCTGGCTTGATCAGGACCGGGAATGATTGCAGCGCTTCACTCAGCGGCTCCGAGGGATCATAGGGCCAGGTCTTGAGCCAGCGCACGCTCACCTGTCCGTCGGCCCTGACGGCGAAAAGCCCTGCGAAATCCCCGAAGGGCATACCCCAGTCTTGCCCGTTGCTGACCAGGAGTCCTGCTGTCTCGTTCTCAGGCGTGAAGTAGCCGCCGTTGACCACCAGGAATGACTGGAGTCGCTCTGCCCACACGCTGACCGAGCTGGGTGTGCCGGGGTCGTAGTGAACGCGGAAGGACACGGCGGCCGGCTCCATGCGGACGATCACCAATCGTTCGTCGCCCGTGTCCACCTCCACCCGCACCTGACGCAGTTCGGCGGCCTGCCGGAGCGGCTGCCATCCCGTATCGGGCGGCTCGGGGGTAGGGGACGGCGCGGCCACTGTTCGTGCGTCCGGTGGCGTCGACACCAGCCACGGCGTGGGAGAACGTGAACACGTTGGGGTGGGGGCCGCAGTCGGGACGGGCGTGGGAGATGGGAGTGTCGCAACACAGCCTGACGCCAGCAGCAAGACCAGGCCCAGGCAGAGATTGCGGACGTTGACCCCGACCGTCTGCCACCGACCGTCTGCGGTCGGCACGGTCCGCGGTCGACGTCGGCTGCATCCGCGGACATCGATCAAGCGTCTGCTCATGACAAACCAGGCCCTTGGCCACTCCATTCTGATGGCGCACCATCAGAATGGAGCGCCATCGCACGAAGAACCTGGTTTCTCCCGGCCCTGCGTCCGACAACCCGCATCACCTGTGCCGTTCGCTAGCCGTGGTCACCGTCAGTTGCCTGTGGACTCCTCGGCCGCGATGCGTTGCACGCATTCCGCCAGTTCCTGAAGCCGCTGTGATTCCACCGAGAGTCCGCGGGCACGCCGCATGTGTTCGAATGCCTGGTTGTATAGCTGGGCGGCGTGCTCCCATTCGTGGGTGAACTCCGCGATGCGGGCCGCCTGTTCCAATGCCATAGCCGCCAGTTCCCACTTGCCCTCATCTGCATACTGGGAAGCCGCCTTCTCCAGGTCAACGGGGCGCTGCTTGGGCAGCCGAGCCTTTGGCTCTCCCAAGACACGCTCGATGGTCGGCAACAGCAGATCGTACCAGTTTGACTTGGGAAGATATTCGTAGAAGTCCAACTGAGCGGCGCGTGCCTCCGTCTCGAGTGAGGCATAGCCGGTGAACATGATCACGCGCAAATCGGGCTGCAACTGGCGCAGCATGGCGGCTACCTGGAATCCGTCCATTTCGGGCATCTTCATGTCCAGCAGGGCCACCTGGCAAGGGGCTCCCCTTGCCTGCTCGACGGCCTCGCGGGCGCTACTGGCCGTCAGGACCGTGTATTTGGCCTGCTCTAGATAGCTCTCCAGGCTTTCGAGCGCGAGTAGATCATCATCCATCACCAGTATTGTTGCTGGCATCGTACTGACCTCCTAAGAAATCTATAGTATCCTAGCGGAATTGACACCATGGGAGACGTTCCCGGATCGGATGGGCAGATGGATCGTGACCCTGGTTCCCTGGCCCACGGTGCCGGCCAGCTCAATGTGGCCGCCGTGGTTCTCGATGTTCTTGCGGGCAACGTACAGCCCCAGTCCGCTGCCCTTTGTCCCGCTCCTCCAATCTGAAAACCCGATTCGGAAGACCTTGTTACGCATTTCCGGGGAAATGCCGACACCTGTGTCCTCGACGTCGACCACCACCCACTCACCTGCCTCCTGGCGCGTGTGCAACGTCAGTGTACCGCCGTCAGGCATAGCCCGCCCGGCATTGGTCAGCAGGTTGTGAAAGGCTCGCTCCAACTGGGCGCGGCTGCCGTGTATTGGGGGGATGTCTTGGCCCCATTCACGCTCAATCGTCACGTCCGGGTTGCCGTAATGAAACTCCTGCGCCAGCCGCTCCAACATGCGATGGAGATCCAGCGTCTCCCATCGCCAGGTCTCCTGACTGTCCAAGGCCACGGCCACGTGGCCCAGGTCGTCGGCCAACCGCTTGATACGGGCCAAGATCTGCTGAATGACCTCGATCGACCGGTGCCCTTCCGGGTCATCTGTCACCAACTTGGAGAGCGCCAGTACCCGCTGGGTGAGCACGAAGTAGGTCGTGCCGCCAATGTCGTGACCCACCTCACGCGCCAGGAGGCGCAGTTCGTCCTCTGCCTGCTGTTTTCGGCGGCGCAGTTCCTGCCACTCGAAACCTCGCTCGATGCGCACGATCCATTGGTCCAAGGGCTCGGACTTGTTGACGAAATCGTTCGCGCCCCCTCGCATGGCAGCGACGACGTTCTCATACAGGCCGTAAGCGCTGAGCATAATCACGTAGGTCTGCTCCAGCAAGTGCTGCGCGAGCATTGATTCCAGTACCTCCATGCCGTCCATTTCCGGCATGTTGATGTCCAGCAGCATCACGTCGCACGGATCTTGCTTCAGGCGAGATAGGGCCTCCTTCCCATTTGCTGAGGCCTCCACCTGCCAACCCTGCGCCACGAAACCAGGGTTGCTGAGAAAAGCGACAACCTCCTCCCGGAAGAACGGTTCATCGTCTACTACGAGGATCCTCTTCTGGTTCATGTTTTCCCTCTGTGGCCCTTCTACAGTGAAAGCTCGGGGCTCAGCTTTCGCTTGCCGGCAGCTTAAGTAGAAAACAGATTCCTGTGTCTTCAACCTTCCAGGTGAGCGTACCTCCGTACTGGCTCTCCGTCGTCTCTTGGGCCAGTGCCCATTCGAAGTGAAGAGGCGATAGCTTCTCGGTCTCGCCGGCACTCGATTCGAGGATGGCAATCACCCTCTTGGCTGCCGGGGCTTCAGGCGCGCGGCTCTCTGTCCGCACCCATCGACCGTCGGGTGACAGCGAAGTTCGTATCTCCATGAGACCGCCGTTCGATCCCAAGGTTTCCATCGTCAGAGTTAGGATGGTGGCCAAGACGCCGAACAGCTCGTTGGGCTCGATGAGCAGCGGTGGCAGGTCGCCGTAGTTCACGTGCACCTCCACACACCGTTTCTGCCGTTCCGCCGCCAGCCAGATCAGAACCTCGCGCACGATGTCGTTCCACTGCGTGGTCGTGCGGACGAAACCGATGCGCTGTGAGCACTTGAGCAGATCCAGGAGCTTGCTGCTGACCTCGTCCAAGCTGGTGTCTATGATGTCCAGCCGCCGCAGGAAACGTGCACTCCGATCGTGGTCTGGTACACCGCTCTCACCTTCTGCCGACGGCGTGCTGGCAGGCCGCGGACGTTGGTCGTGCGTCCGCGGACGTTGATCGTGCTTTGGTATGTGCTTGGCACGAACCGCGCCTTCCCGGCCGGGTGCGTCCGCCATATTGTTGCGCAGGTTCGTGGCCGCCAGGCGTGCCACGGCCAAGGGGTTTGCAGTCTCGTGGAGTATTCGCTGCGCCAGCGTGCCGAAAGAGGCGACTCGCTGCATCCGCATCGTGGTCACGCTTACGTCGCTGAGGGTCTTCAGGTAACGAGCACCCTCCAACACGCCGCCAATGGCTGTAGAGAGCAGGCGCAGATACCCTTCGTCGTCGTCGGTGAACCAATCGCGGTGGCCGGGAGCGCTGGGGACCTTGTTGACCAACTCGAGGGTGCCAAGGACCTCGTTGCCCAATTGGAGGGGAACGCCCACGTAGGAGCGATAGACGCCAGAGGGCAGATGGCGGGCGACCTCCGCCACGTGAGGATCATCCCACTCCTCCGCTGCAGCGGGATCCCGTATCTGAATGCACGTCTCATTGGCCAGGATGTGGCCGGTCAACCCCTCGCCTATCATATAGGTCACTTTCCCGACCAACGATTCAGGAGTCCCACTCCCGGCCCGCAGGGCCAGCTTGTGAATGTCCTCCTCGGTTCGCAGGTAGATGAGACAAGCCTCGGTGCGGAAACCAGACCGAACCCGGTCCGCCACAGCCGGCAGCATCTCATCCACGGAGTGTCGCGGGTCCAACTCACTGCTAATGGCCAACAGCAACCGGAAGTAGCGCGCTTGACGCTTCTCGCGCTCGTAGCGAACGGAGTTCTCAATGGCGATGTTAACCATCGCGGCGACCTGGCACAACAGTGCTTCATCACTCTCGTCGAATGTCTCTCCCTCAGCCTTGCCCGAGACCCGCAGCACGCCCAGCACGATCGCACCGTCTCGGGATAGGATGGGCACACCCAGGTAGGCCAGGCCGGACTTGGCGCTGATCTCGGAGTATTTCCTGCTCCACGTCAGGTCCTTGGCGATGCGCTGCAGTTCTTGCTCGTCCATGGGGTTGGTGATGCGCAGCGGTGCGCCGTTTTCGGCGATCCAGCCGGTCAACCCCTCACCGAGCCTGTACGCTATCCGTTCAGTGGGCATTCCTTCCAGGATGCCGGTCGTGCCGCGCAGGACATAGGTGCCGGTGATGTCGTCACGCAGGAAGATCGAGGAACCCCCAGCGCCGAGCCGGTCGCGCGCATAGCACACGACCAACTCCATCAGCCGGTCGCGGTTCAACTCGCCGTAGATCTCCAGTAGCTCTTGATCGAATCCAGGTGTTTGGCTCATCGCTTCACAATCCAGCAGATCAGCAAATCGAGAAATCGGCCTCGGTTCATGCGCCTAATGCCAGGGCAGAATATGCTGGTTGGCGTAGAACAGCGGGAGCAGTGTGATGCCTAGGATATTCTGCAGCTTGATCAGAATATGCAGCGATGGCCCGGCAGTGTCCTTGAGCGGATCGCCGAAGGTATCACCAATCACCCCCGCCCTGTGGGGTTCGGACCCTTTGCCGCCCAAGTGGCCTTCCTCGACGTACTTCTTGGCGTTGTCCCACGCACCGCCCGCGTTGAACATGAATATGGCCAAAGTCGCCCCGACGATCTTCACCCCGATGAGATAGAACGCCAGTGCCCACGGTCCCATTAGAAAGCCTACTGCGACGGGGAAAGCTACCCCGACCAACGTCGGCGCGACCATCTCCCGCAGCGCGCGGCGCGTCCCGATATCCACGCAGCGTGAGTATTCGGGCGCTGCCTGCCCAGACAGGAGCCCCGGGATCTCACGGAACTGCCGTCGCACCTCATCCACCATGCAGAACGCTGTCCGGCCCACTGCTTTCATCGCCTGTGAACTGAACAGGAAGGGGACTGTTGCGCCGATCATCAACGCGGCGATGTTCAGCGGATGTGCCAGGTTGAGGCCACGCACGATCTGCAGGGCAGCTCCCTCTGGGTTGGCGCCGTCCAGCGTGATGACCCTGGCCAGGCTGCCGCTGCTTGCCTGGGCCAACTCAGCAGCGCTGAGAAGGTATGCAAATAGGATGACGACGCTGGTCATCAGCGCGCACGACATGCCGTATCCCTTGGTAATGGCTTTGGTCATGTTGCCCACTGCGTCCAGCTTATCCCCCGTGTGGCGCACCTGTGGACCCAGCCCGGCCATTTCGGCAATGCCGCTGGCGTTGTCGACGATGGGGCCGAACGCATCGGCCGCCATGATGATGCCCTTCATCTCGGTCATACCCAGTGTCGCCGCGGTGATGCCCAGGATGCCGGGGAGGCCGCCTCCCATGACGTAGAAGGCAAGCACGTTCACCATCGCTACGAGGATGATCATGATCACCGAGCTCTCCATCCCCCAGGCGAAGCCGTAGATCAGATTGACGGCGATACCGCTCATCCCGCCCCTGGCTATCTCTCTCACCGGTCTCTGAGCGATACCGGTGTAGAACTGCACGAGGAGCGAGACCAGGCCGGCGGTGATCAGGCCGAGCGTGAGGCAGTAGAACAGGCGGATGTCGTGCATCACGTGGGTGGCAAGGAAATAGTAGGACACGAAGGAGAATACAGCGGTTACGAGAAACCCCACGTTTGTTGAGAAGATCGGGCTGCGCTTCTCCGTCCCCCGCACGGCCAGCACGCCAAGGATGGCCCCGACGATTCCGATCATCCGACTGAGGAGGGGGAAAAGCAGCGCAGCCCAACCGTGCGTGGGCAGGAAAGTCAGGCCCACGATCATCGTCGCGATCAGATTGTCGGAACCAGATTCGAAAAGGTCCGCCCCTCGGCCAGCGACGTCCCCTACGTTGTCGCCGACCTGGTCAGCGATGACAGCGGCGTTGCGAGGATCGTCCTCCGGGATGCCTTGCTCCACCTTGCCCACCAGGTCGGCCGCGATATCCGCGCCCTTGGTGAAGATGCCGCCGCCCAACTGGGCAAACAAGGCAGAGAAGCTGGCCCCGAAACCGAAGCCAACGAGCAGATGGACGTTCTCCGGGCTGCCCCGCGTCACGCCAAAGAGGAGGGCCAGCGCATAGATGCCCAGCAGATCCAGGGCCACGATGGACAGCCCCATAACTCCTCCCCCGCGGAAGGCGATCAGCAGGGCCGGCGCCGCCGAAAAGCGCGCCGCAGCGGTGGTGCGCACGTTGGCCCGCACGGCTGCATTCATCCCTATGAAGACGGCCAGCAGAGAGAGCGCCGCGCCGGCGACGAAGCCCAACGCAACTTGCCAATTCCCTTCCGGCATGACAAGCAGCAGGATCACGGCCAAGACGAGCACAAAAGGTGCGATCGTGGCGAACTCTCGGCGCAGAAACGCGTTCGCCCCAAGCTGAATGTAGCGCGCGATTTCCTGCATCTGCCGGGTGCCTGCATCCTGTTTCCGTACCCAATTGCCAAGCACCACAACCATCACCAGAGCGAGGACAGCGACCGAAGGAACAGAGAGGTTCACAAACTGTGTCAATTGCATGGTTGCCTCAGGATATCTCCTTCGCCCGTCACCCTTGGGCGTGGGAATGTGCGCCATCGGAATGGCGCCTCTTGACGGCTGAATGTGCGCCATCGGAATGGCGCCTCTTGATGGCTGAACGGGCAGACCGAAGCACTTGTACAGGTCTCAGCGCAAGTAAGAATTCTACCCAGGCAGCGTGAAAAGTCAAATCTGAGTTCCACCTCCGCCTGACGAACTCAGGTCTTCGGGTGGTCACACGGTATTTGGCAAACAGCGCTCCCGGTGCTATACTATCGCATTGGTTCTACTCACTCAAGTGCAACCGCTGCCAGATGCGCGCATCATCGGCGCAACGACCTGCACGCTGCGATTGATCCCTGGCCACCATGACCACTTCCGTTGGCAATCCCAAGTGAGATGAGATGTCTGACGACGTAGTTGCGCATCTGAGGCAGAGTGCCCGGCACTGCCGGGCATTTCTCCACGCTCATGCAGCTCTCATTCAGCTCGTCGGAGTTGTGATCTGCATCCTTCCGTTGATCTTCCCTACCCACGTTGAGACGTGGATCATCTATGGAGCGCTTGGGGGCCTGGCGCTGATTCTGTGCGTCGGCTACTTCCTGGCGGGGCGATTCATTGTGCGTACGCCTGTGGATTTCTCTGTCTTGCTGCTCCTGCTGCTACTGCCGATAACGCTGTTGGTTACCTATGATCGCGCGCTCACTTCCCAGCACGTCTATAAGATCATCGGGAGTGTGGCCTTGTTCTACGGCGTCGTCGGTGTGCTTGACGAGGAGGCCTGGTTTGGCCTGAGTGCCCTGGCTATCTGTGTGCTCGGCACCGCCCTGGCGAGCCTTGTTCTTCTTGGCACGCAGTGGAGCACGGCCAAGGTGCCTTGGTTCCCACTGGACCTGTACCAACTGCTTCCGCGTCGGATTCACGCGTTCTGGAATCCCAGAGGATTCAACAGCAATATCGCCGGGGGCACGTTGGCCATGCTGTTGCCGGTGCCGATAGCCTATATGCTTTTTGGGCGTGGGCCGGTTGTTCGCCTGGGTGCTCTGCTGGAAGTCGGGATCGTGGGTTTCGTCCTGTTGCTCACACAGTCGCGTGGTGCAATGATCGCTCTGGCGGCGGGTGTCGCGATCATGTTGGTTGCTCGCAACCGGCGCTGGCTCGTCGTAATCGTGCTCGCGGTGGCCCTATGTGCGCTGGTCTTGCAGCTCGGTGGGGTGGATGGTCTTCTGTTCTCTGCGTCGGATGCCTCTGTTGAGAATGCCGTGCACAGTCTCGAGGGACGCGTGGAGCTGTGGTCGCGCGGGTGGATGATGCTGCAGGATTTCCCCTTCACCGGTATCGGGTTAGGCACTGTGGTTAGGGTCATGCCGGTGCTCTATCCAACCTTCGTGGTGCCCCCTGGAATCGAGCATATGCACAACTTATACCTGGAAGCTGGCGTGGACCTGGGATTTCCCGGTCTGATCGCCGTGCTGGCGTTCGTGCTGGGGTTACTGCACTTGTCCTGGAGTGCGGCGCGGCGCGCAATCGGCACCGGGCTGGAGCCGCTGGCGTTGGGCATGTTGGGAGTGCTCGTCGTTTTCGCCGTCCACGGCGTTAGCGACAATCTGACGTTCTATGCCCGGGGGCATTTCATCGCCTGGGCGCTGTTTGGCGTCGCTGTTGGGGTGGGAACACGTGTTGTCTGCGGCGGCGAGTATCCTGCCGTAGAAACGCCTTCTGCGTAGGCGTCACGTTCTATGTTTTCTTCGAGCAAGCCGGTGCGCCATCGGAATGGCGCCTCTTGATGGGCATGGAGAGTGTTGGGTCAAGGCACGCGGGGGCAACACGTCCCCGCTTGGCTGTTCTGTTGACCACGGTGTTGGCCCTGGTGGTCCGTTTGGTCTGGCTGGGCAGCAAGAGCCTGTGGGTTGACGAGGCAGACAGTTTCTATTTCGCGAGCCACACATTCCCTGACATCCTCCTTCGTCTGTGCGATCCTCATCCGCCTGCGTACTACGCTTTGTTGCGCCTATTCCTGGGGTTGGGACGAAGCGAGTTCTGGATCCGCCTGCCCTCTGCAATCGCGGGCGCGCTGGCGATTCCACTGCTATATCTCTTGGGACGGGAACTGAGCCTCGCTCTTGACGCGCCCCGGTTGAGCAGGCGTACGGCCGTCCTGGCCTCTTTGCTGTTGGCGGTAGCTCCGCTGCACGTATGGTATTCCCAGGAAGCGCGGATGTACGCCATGGTGACGACCCTGGGATTGTGCGCGGTGTACTTCGCGCTGCGTTTTGCCCTTCATCGGGAGGCAGTATGGGCCGTGGGCTACGTGTTGGCTGCCTCGGCTGCGCTGTACACCGATCAGACATCGGCTCTGCCGTTGCTGTTGGCAAACCTGGTGTGGGGCATGCTCTGGATTCACAGGTGCCAACCGCGGACCGGACGTGGCTGGTGGCAACTCGTGGCCTGGTCTGGTCTGCAGGTGGTCGTCGGCCTGGCGTTCTGGCTGTGGTGGTCCCACGCCCTGTTCCCCTCTCTGTTCAGGTCTGACACACTGTATCAATTGGCGATGCTCATGCTGGTTCTCCGCCGATTTGGGGTGTCGGTCAGCGTGGACGCGATCATGTTGGCCTTCGCCGCCGGTGCCGCGCTCTTGGCTGTGGGGGGGATGGTCGCCTGCTGGCTGGTGGCGCGACGCCACCGGCTGGGCAAACCGATGCCAGGCCTGGCATGGGCTGTGGTCGTCGTTTTCTTGCTGGGCACGGTTGGGTCAGCCGTCCCGAGGCTTTTCACGCTCAAGCGCTTGCTGGTCAGTCTGTTGCCGTACGGGCTGCTCGTTGGCGCTTGGGCGATGCACGAACTCCAATTCAAGCCGTGGCTGCTGCGGGGCCTGCTTCTTCTTTCAGTGGCGTTGTGTGTGGTCAATACCGCATGGTGGCCCAAGGAGCCATGGCGGGAGGTAGTCGCCTTGGTGGAACGGGAGGCCGGCCCAGGCGACGTGCTGTGGGTGGATGATCTGGCGGTGCCGGCCTTTGACTACTACTACGGTGGCCCTCTGCAGCGGCAGGTCTTGCGCACAGCGCACCTGCGCGAGTTTCACGAAACGCTTGCGCATCAGCGCGGTTCGCCACGCGAGGGGCGCATCTGGGTGCTATTGAAGGTGGATGCCTACCGCAATCTGCTGGACTATTTCTCTCCTTCTCTCTCGGAGAGCCTGCTGTGGTCTGGGGACTGGCATCACGTGAGTGTGCGAGCGTATGCACCGCCCGCGCCAAACGCTGGCCCACTTGCCCCTGCCGTCGATCCGCCACCGTGGTTGTCGGCGTGGCCTTCCCCGGTGCATGAGGCATGTCAAACGCGGGAATGATGTCGCGCCATCAGAATGGCGCCTCTTGACGGCTGAATGTGCGCCATCAGAATGGCGCCTCTTGACGGCTGAATGTGCGCCATCAGAATGGCGCCTCTTGACGGCTGAATGTGCGCCATCAGAATGGCGCCTTTGTAGGGATGTTGGGTTGGTTCTGGAACTCAGTAAGGAGTCTTTGTGTGAGTGGGCTTGATTGGGCCGGGCTGGCGTCTAACGGGGTGTGGGTACTGGGCGTGGCAGTAGTCCTTGCGGCCTTCAGCTTCTACTGCTACGATGCGCATGTTCGACGTGACAAGCTGCGGGCGCGGCTGTCTAGCCCGGGCTTCCAGGCCTGGCTGATGGCGGGTTTGGCGCTCGCGAGTCTGGGAGGCGCGCTCACGGTCTCACGCTGGTGGGAGCGTGTGCTATGGGGCCTCCTTTGTGCTGTGAGCATGTGGCAGACCTGGCTCGCCTGGCGGGCGTGGCAGACGAAGGAGCCGCTTCGCCACCCTTCTGACGAAAAAGGTGACTGATCTCTTTCGATACAGTCGCGCGAGTCCCAGACTCGCGCGCGAGCCCTAGACTCGCGTTGGACAAGCCTGTCCCCCTGCGCTATAATGCGCATCGTGATCTCCTCCCCGGCGCTAGATGGCACCTTTCTAGTATGGCGCGCCATCAGAATGGCGTCTTTGTAGGGATGATATGGCGCGCTATCAGAATGGCGTCTTTGTAGGGATGATATGGCGCGCCATCAGAATGGCGTCTTTGTAGGGATGATATGGCGCGCCATCAGAATGGCGTCTTTGTAGGGATGATATGGCGCGCCATCAGAATGGCGCCTTTGCAGGGATGATATGGCAAGTGTTATCATTGACAGAGGAGAGACTGGCTGATGCTCAAACGTGTGGGTACGCGCCTGGCCCTGGTCTGCCTGGTGATGGACTTGGGCCTCACGGCGTTCGCGCTGTACCTGGCCAAGGTACTGCGCTTGGTGCTGCCATTTGGTGTACAACTGGAAGGCCCACTAGCTTTTGGCCCGTGGCTCTACGTGGTGGTGCCTGCCGTCTGGGCCTCGGTCTTCTTGGCCCTCCGTGTCTATGACCCGGCCCGTGCCTTGCACTACCTGAGCGATGCCCAGGTGATTTGGAGCGCTGTCACTTGGGCCACGCTCGTCTTCGCCGGCGTGGCCTATCTGTTCTTTCGTGAGTTTTCCCGCATCCTTTTTGCCTATTTCTATCTGCTTGATCTGATATTCATATTGGCTTGGCGCGGCGTTCTCCAGTGGCTGCTCCAGCTAGGTCAGGCCCGCAGCCTGGGCGAGCCTCGCCGGGTGCTGATCGTCGGCGCAGGTGAGGTGGGACGGAGACTCGGCCACGCCATGCGTGCCCATCGGTGGACGGGCCTGGAGCTGGTCGGCTACGTGGACGATGACGAGGACAAACAAGGGCAAACCTGCGCTGGATACCCTGTGATGGGATCTCTGGACAGCGTTGGTGCTATCGCCTCTCAACGCACGGTCGATGAGGTCATTTTGGCCCTGCCGCCGCACGCGCAGGAGCAGGTCAGGCAGGTTATCCTGGCCCTGCAAGAAGCGCCGGTGAATGTGCGGGTCGTGCCGGACGTGTTTGATCTCGTGTTCATCCGGGCGTCGGTCGAGGACTTCGCGGGCATTCCGCTCATCGGGCTGCGCGAGCCGGCCATCGAAGGCCTGGACCGCGCGGTGAAGCGTCTCTTCGATCTGGTAGTGGGCACGTTGGCTCTGGTCGTACTCTCGCCGCTCATGGTTGCGGCGGCAATTGCGGTGCGCATTGACTCGCCTGGCCCGATCCTTCTGCGCCAGGAGCGCATCGGGGAGGGCGGACAGCCATTCTGGATGCTCAAGTTCCGCACGATGCATATCGGGGCTGAAGCTGAGGAACGGCACCTGGCTGAGGAAACTGACGATGGCCCCCCGACCTTTGCCAAGCGGCCTGACGATCCCCGCGTCACGCGCGTGGGACATGTACTGCGGCGGTTCAGCATTGACGAGCTGCCGCAGCTTCTCAACGTGCTCAGAGGGGATATGAGCTTAGTGGGGCCGCGCCCGGAGCTTCCGTGGCTAGTTGAGAGATACGAATCGTGGCATCGGAAGCGCTTCGCCGTGCCCCAGGGCATGACGGGTTGGTGGCAAGTGAATGGTCGCAGCAATCGCGCCGACTATGCCCTCCGTATGGAGGATGACCTGTACTACATCCGTAACTGGTCCGTCTGGCTCGATCTGCGCATCTTGTGGATGACAGTCAGTGCGGTGATCCGAGGAGATGGGGCATATTGAGGGCGTTGTCTGTGCAGGAGGAACCGCGCCGGCGGGCCGGCCTCTCGCGGTTCCAGGCCTGGTTAGGTATTCTGCTTAGCCTTGTCTGTCTGGTATGGCTGGTCTGGAAGACGGACTGGGCAGGAGTATGGGCGGCCCTGACGCAGGTGGATTATCGGTTGGTGGTGCTGGCCCTGCTGCTCAACCTGGGCAGTGTGTTGCTTCGTGCTGCCCGCTGGCGGCTGATGTTTCGAGCCCCTCGGATTCCCCCGTTTGGCAAACTCGTGGCGGCGCTGCTGGTCGGGCAAGCGGTAAACGTGCTGGTGCCGGCGCGCCTCGGCGATCTGGCGCGGGCGACACTGGTTGGTACGGGTGAGACCATGTACACGCTGGGCACGCTGGCGGTGGAGGTCGCGCTTGACCTGCTGATGCTGCTTGTACTGGTCGCGTCGCTGCTGTCGCAGACCACGCTGCCTGCCTGGTGGCAGGGCTCGGCGGAGGCACTCGTGGCCGTCTCAGCCGTGGCCTTGGCGGCCGTGGTGGCACTGGTGATTGCGCGGCGGTGGGTAGCCGGCGTGTTGGAGCACCTGGCGACCAGGTGGCGCTGGCCCTGGATACGGCGCATCCTGGCCGCTGCGGGCCAACTTCTGCTGAGTCTGGACACGTTGGGACAGCCGGCGCGGCTGCTCTCCGCGCTGGCCTGGTCCTTGCTGATCTGGATCGCGTACGCCGCGGTCAACTACACGCTGTTGGGCGCGATCGGTGAGAACCCGTCCGTCTTGGTAGCGTCTTTCCTGCTGGCCGTTCTTCAGTTGGGGGTCGCGGTCCCGTCGTCGCCCGGTCGGATCGGCGTGTTCCACTATCTGTGCGTGCAAGCCCTGGCTGTCTTCGGGGTCAGCGGCCCAAACGCGCTCTCCTATGCGTTCATCCTGCATCTGATTTCAGTCGTTCTGCCCATGGCGATGGGCGCGGCTTTGGCCTGGCGATTGGGGTTGCAGATCCGGGAGCCTTCCCAGAGCCTGGAGGAGGCCTGACGTGCAGACCTGGCTCCAGGTTCTCTTCTGGCTGATTGTGGCAGTGATACTTTATACCTTCCTGGGCTACCCGCTGCTGGTGGGATTGCTGGCTCGCTGTGCGTATCATCCTGTTCAGAAAGCGGACGTCACCCCACCTGTGACGTTGCTCGTCGCGGCGTACAACGAAGCTGCGGTGATCGCCTGCAAGATCGAGAACAGCCTTTCCCTCGACTACCCGGCGGAACGGCTGGAGATCATTGTGGTCACGGATGGGTCGAACGACGGAACGCCCGACATTGTGGCCGATTATGCCGATCGGGGCGTGCACCTGTATCACCAGCCCCAGCGACAGGGGAAGATGGCCGCCATCAATCGGGTGATGCCCTTGGTACGCGGCGAAATCGTCGTCTTCTCCGATGCGAACGCGATGATGGAGCGCGGGGCGCTGCGTGCCCTCGTGCGCAGCTTCGCTGATTCGACGGTCGGAGGTGTTGCGGGCGAGAAACGGGTATTGGCCGGTGGTGAAGGGGCGCCATCGGAATGGCGCGGTCTGACGGGGGAAGGTCTCTACTGGCGTTACGAGTCCTTCCTCAAACGCTGCGACAGTGCGCTTAGCTCTGCAATGGGGGCAGCGGGGGAGCTGTTTGCCATTCGGCGTCATCTGTTTGAGCCGCCGCCGCCGAATGCGCTGATAGACGATTTCGTCATCTCGCTGGGTCTGGTGGAGAAGGGGTGGCGGGTTGTCTATGAGCCGGAGGCGGTTGTTGTGGAGGAGGCTTCGCCAACGTTGAGCGGGGAGTGGCGGCGGCGCACGCGCATCGCGGCTGGCGGGTTTCAGTCCATCGTATGGCTGCTCGGCCTGCTCAATCCGGCCCGGGGACGGGTGGCCTGGCAGTATCTCTCGCACCGTGTCCTGCGCTGGGCGGTCACGCCGTTTCTTCTGCCTGCGGTGTACGGGTTGAACGCGTGCCTGGTGCAGTTGCCGCTCTACCGCCTGGTCTTCCTCGGACAGAGTGCGTTCTACGCGGCTGCTCTGTTGGGGTACGCGCTCACGCAGCACGGGATAGCCTGTAGGCCGCTTCACGCTGTGTTCTATTTCTGTTTCGCCAACGCGGCGGCCTTGGCAGGTTTCTGGCGCTACGTCACCGGGACACAACCCGTCACCTGGACCAAGGCACGATGAGACGGCTCACTTCCGCCCTGGGTCGACCGCCGATGCGCTGGCAGGCAAGGGTGTCCTGGAAGCGGTGCGTGGGCGGAGCGGGAACGCTCGCCCTCTTGCTGCTCGTCTACTTCCAGACCCTGGCGCCTACGATCACATGGGCGCATTACGGGGCCGATGGGGGCGATCTGGTGACGGCCGTGGCGCGGGGCAGCATTCCCCATCCTCCGGGGTTTCCGACCTATCTGCTGCTGGGGGAGCTGTTCATATGCCTGCCGTGGGGGGAGCCGGCCTGGCGTTTGAACGTCATGTCGGCCGTGCTGGCGGCCAGTGCGGCCGCCCTGACGGCGTCAGCGGTGGGGCTCCTGTCGATTTCTAGTTTGCCATCTCGGGACCACGACTGGTCCCCGGCGCTGTGCGCGGGCCTTAGCCTTGGGCTGTCGCCTCTCTTCTGGTCGCAGGCCGTCATCACCGAAGTGTATGCACCGGCGGCCTGCCTTGCCGCGCTGGTGATGCTGCTTGCGCTCCGTAAAGCTCCGCCCTGGGCGATGGGATTGGCCTGGGGCCTGGGGGTCGCGGCCCATCCAAGCCTCGTGTTCCTGGCCCCCGTGGTCGCCTGGGGAGCGTGGGGAGGGGAGCGGGGACGGCTGGAGCGGTTGTCTCGCGTTGGCCTCTTGGCGCTTCTGGGATGGGGCGCGATGGGTGGACCTGTGTTGCTGGCGCGCAGGGGGGCGCCTTCGCCGTGGGGTAGCGTGGATACGCTTCCTGGGTGGTGGGCGTTCGTCAGCGGGCAGATCTACCACGGGTACGTCTTCGGACTGGCACTGACCGCCTGGCCTCGCCGACTCCTGGCCTGGATGGGCCTCCTGGTCCGCCAGTTCACACCGCTTGGAGCGGGGCTGGTGGTGCTGGGGTGGCTGCGCCTCTGGCGGGAGAGGCGTCCGCTGGCCGGCATCTCTGCCGGTGCATTCGGGGCGTTCAGCGTATACGCCATAGGCTACGACACGGTAGACTCGGTGGCCTACCTGGTGCCAGCGCTGCCCCTGATGGTTCTCTGGCTGGGGTGTGGGTTGGCTCAGGCGGCGGCCTGGATACGGCGGCGATCTCGCGCCGGTGTGTGGTTGATCCTGCTTCTGCCCCTGCTCCAGGCCCTGCTGTTCTGGGGGCAGGCGGACGTGAGCAATGACCGCACAGCGGTGGAGTGGGCGGAATCCACGCTGGAACAGGCCCCTCATCAGGCCGTTCTCCTCACTGCCCGGGATGCGCACACGTTTACGCTTTGGTATGTTCACGAGGTGTTGGGGCAGCGTCCGGACGTGCTCGTGCTGGACCGAGACCTGTGGGCGCAGGATTCATATCGACGGATCGTCAGTGAGGCGTTGAACCTTGAGACCGTCGCGAATGGGCTTTCACCGGAGGATGCGGCTCGCCACGCCGGACGCCCCGTTGTAGAGGTGACCGTTCGCGAGTGAAGTGCTGAGTTTTCGGAAAGGAACCTGACTGCTGGGGAATACTATGGTCAATCGGCCGACGTTGGGATTGCGGCGCGTAGTCTGGGCGCTGGTACTTCTAGGAGGGATACTGCTCCTTGTCTGGGGAGGACTGTTGGCCCAGGCTGCCCTGTCGCTGCGGAGACATCTGGCCCAGGCACAGGCCCTGGCAGACGCGCCAGCGGCTGTGGAGCCTGCGGCTGCTTGTGACCTGGTGCGGGATCTACGGGATGACGTAGCCAAACTGCGACGCCGGAGCGGATTCTTGGTGGAGCTTGCCCCAGGACTGGGGTGGGTGCCGAGGGTTGGCGGAGACCTGCAGGCCGCTCCCCACCTGTTGACTGTGGCTGACAGCCTGGGCGAGGCGGGGGTGATTGCGTGTGATGCCTTCACGCCGCTGTTGGCGGCTTCCGGGGAAGGCAACCTGGTCCCGGAGGGTTTCTCGTCGGAGTCCATGGCCCGCCTTCTGGCCGATGCGCAGCCCGGCATGGAGCGGGCACTGGCGGAGGCGGATCGGGCCCGGCACGCCTGGGCGCAGGTGGATCCAGGCTCTCTCTCCCCGTGGTTCGCGGAAAGGACCGCCGTGTTGGACCGGGGGCTGCCATTGCTGTGGGCAGGACTGAAGGTCGCGACGGTGGCTCCTGATCTGCTGGGCATGGACGCGCCGCGAACCTACCTGGTCTTGGCACAGAACGAAGACGAGTTGCGGCCGGGTGGGGGGTTCATCAGCGGTGCCGGCCTGCTCACGCTCGACGGCGGTCGGGTCGCTGATTTGAGTTTTGGTGACGCGTATGTCGTGGATGACTATTTGAACAAGCCGTATTCTGAGCCACCAGAGCCCTTGTTCCACTATATGGGGTCGGAGCTGTGGCTGTTCCGCGATGCGAATTGGTATCCGGACTTCCCGAGCTCGGCACGCCAGGCGGCTGATCTGTATGAGTACGGCCAGGAGGTCTCGGTCGACGGTGTCGTGGCGCTCGATCAGCGCGTGCTGGAACTGCTGCTGGCGGGATTCGGTGAGATCCAGTTGCCAGGTGTGGCGGACCCGGTGACGGCGGACAACGTGCGCCAGTTCATGCGCGAGGTCTGGAATCCCGGCGAAGCTGGGGTGACAGCGGACTGGGTCTTCAGCCGCAAGGAGTTCATGGGGCAATTGGCTGCCGCTCTTCTGACGCGTGTCGAGGGCGACCCCGGCAGCGTGGACTGGGTTCAGGTCGCCTGGGCCTTGTACCGCGCACTGGAGGGCCGTCACTTGCTGATTTTCATTGAAGGCGAGGACGTAGCCGATGCGCTGGCGGAGACTGGCTGGGATGGCGCGTTGCGAGAGAGCGAAGGTGACTACCTGATGGTCGTTGATGCGAATCTAGGTTTCAACAAGGTCAATCCGCTGGTCAGTGAGCGCATGGACTATCGCGTGTCCTTGCGCGCCGACGGGACGGCCGCCGCTGACATGGTGGTGACCTACGAACATCAAGGCCAGAAGCCGGGTGTGCGTTGTGAGCATCAGCCGGCGTATGCCAGCGGTCTGGCATACGAGGCCATCATGCACCGCTGCTACTACGATTATGCGCGCGTGTATGTGCCCGCCGGCAGTGTGTTGCGTGCGTCCACGCCACACCCGACCCCAGGTGAGTATCTCCTCCGTGGTGAGTCCGACCACGGCCGGGCGGTCACGCTTCCCGACGAGGCGGGCAAGACGGTCTTCGCTCAATTCTTCGTCGTCGAGTACGGCCAGACGCTGACGACGCGCCTCAGCTACGATCTGCCGTCTATTGCCAGGCTGAGCGATGGTCAATGGCATTACGCGCTCTTGATCCAGAAGCAGCCGGGCACGGATAGCACGCCGGTATCGCTGACGCTTGCCCTCCCGCCCGGCACACACCTCGTGCAAGCCTCTCCGTCCTCTTGTCGGGGCGACGGGGAGATGGTAACCTGCGACATGAGTCTTGATGCCGATATGTCCGTGGAGGTCGTCTACACGGTCGGCGAATGAGCGCGTGCGCCGGTCACGCGGGTCTGTCTCAACGTAGGCGCTGCCCCTTGTGATTGGCCTCTGGTACTCGCTCTGCTCAGACGCCCTTCCAGGCCAGGGCGGACATTGATCCCGACCGTCTGCGGTCGGCTGCGTCCGCGGACCTCTCTCTGTCGTCGTGGTCGGAGCCCGGCGGGTGCTTTGTCAAGACTCGAGAGCGTGTCCGAGCTCAAGTGAACGACGACCCGCCAACTGATCCTCGGGTCCGCGATACCCGGCGGCGGATCGAAGCGCCGTCCGAGAGCCTGGCCGTGGATCAAGACGAGCCGAGGTGATGGAGAACGGATGTTTCGCAGATCGGGCGGCTGTGACAATGGATTGAGGAGGAAGACAATGAGATGCTTCGTTACCGGCGGTGCCGGTTTCATCGGCTGTAACCTGGCCAATCACCACTTGAGTCAGGGAGACCACGTGATCGTTTTCGATAACCTGTCCCGGAAAGGCACGGAGGACAATCTGGCCTGGCTGCGGGATCGATATGGGGATCGCTTGTCCTTTGTGAAGGCCGACATTCGGGATTTTGACGCGCTCCGGGTTGCCATGCCGTCCGACACCGAACGGGTGTATCACATGGCAGGTCAGGTTGCGGTCACGACCTCCGTCGTGGACCCGCGCGAGGACTTCGAGGTCAACGCGCTGGGCACGCTCAACGTGCTGGAAGCCGTGCGATCCGTGGCCCCCCAGGCCGCCGTCTTCTATGCCTCTACCAACAAGGTATACGGCGGCATGGAGGAGGTGGCCATCGCTGAAGGCGAGACGAGTTACCGCTATCGCGACTTGCCGCTCGGTGTGTCGGAAGAACAGCCTCTCGATTTTCACTCTCCCTACGGCTGTTCCAAGGGCTGCGGTGATCAATACACTCGGGACTACGCCCGGATCTACGGCCTGCGCACCGTCGTGTTCCGCCAGTCATGTATCTACGGCGAACGACAATTCGGCGTTGAGGACCAGGGATGGGTGGCCTATCTCTGCATCGCTGCAAGACTGGGCTGGCCAATCACGATCTACGGGGATGGCAAGCAGGTACGCGACGTGCTGTGGATCGAGGACTTGATCGCTGCCTATGAGGCGGCTGCAGCGCAGATCGACGTAGCAGCCGGCTGTATCTACAACATCGGTGGTGGGCCGGAGAACACGATGTCTATCTGGTCTGAGTTCCGTCCCCTGTTGGAAAGCATGGCTGGACACCCTATCCCGGCTACGTACTCCGACTGGCGACCCGGAGATCAGCTCGTCTACGTCAGCGACATCCGCAAGGCGGAGCGGGAACTGGGATGGCGTCCCGCGGTGTCTGTGCGGGATGGCATAGAACGCCTGTGGAAATGGATAGACGAGGACCCGGGCTTGTTTGGGCAATGAGCGTGCACAGCGGCCCAGGCCGCCTGCTGGACTCTTCTGTGAGATGTGGTACAATCTAGCCGCCGTTGGGCTTGCCCGGCGGGTCGGTGCTCGTTTGTGGAGGCTTGTGTTGGAGGAATTGATGAAGAAAAGCACGTTATTGGTCGTGGCATTGGTGGTGCTGGTGCTGGCACTGTCCACCGGACCGGACCTGTGGGCAGCGCCGGGGCAGAGCCTGGAGCGACAGACAGTGCCGACGCGTACCCCGGTGCCTCCACCCACGGAACCCCCGCCCCCGCCCGAGACTTCCTCGGATGACTCGGAGCCAGCGCCTGCTGGTCCGAGCCTGGCGCAATTGGAGGAGTCTCTGAACGCGGCCTGGGCGTCGGCCGATTGGCAGCGGGTGATAGACATCATCAACCAGATGCTAACGATGGACCCTAACTACGGTGATTTGGTTGACAAACTCTACGCCGCCCACGTCGCCAAGGGCCGCCAGCTCCTGGAGGGCGGGGACACCGATGGAGCGGTGGCGCAGTTCAATCGCGCGCTGGAGATCAAGCCGGATGGACAAGAGGCCTTAGCCGGGCTCCAGCAGGCTACGGCAGGGAAGTCGCCGGCTTCCACATCGGCTGCTTCGGGCGAGACAGTCGTTGCTGCGAGACCACCGAAGGCGCTCCTGCCGGATGCCGGGGGGGCGAGTGCCCACGCCTACCTGGGTGCGGCGATGGCATTAGTCGGCTTTCTCATCCTCATGATGGTTCGAAGGCGATGATGGGGTAGCTGCCTGGCCTGTCTAGTCTAGCGGGATGAATTTGGATCGCTTTGCCTGTTCCTGCTCTGGCTTCGGGGCAGGATCGTTGCTTTAAGAAGCTGCGTCAAGGTAAGGAGGTTGTCACATGGTTACTGAGCATCGTTCTAGGCCCGGGTGGGGGCAGCGTGTGTGCAGAATGAGTCGCTTCGCTACTCTTCTGACGCAAAGGAGTCGCTTCGCTACCCGTCTGACGAAAAGGATCTGTGTGCTCTTCAGTGTAACGGTTGGATTTGTGCTGGTGGGCGCTGTCCTGCTATGGACCAGGGCAGAGGCCTCGGTCGTCGAAGGGCCTCTGGGGGGGGCTGCGCTGGCTGCCGACAGCGACTATCGGGTTTCTTACGTTTTCCGGTTCACCCCCACGTTGCAGACGTTCAACGCTTTCACGGTTCCCACGGTGGGCGCCGCGCCTGACGGTCTCGCTGTCTACAATGGGCCCTCTACCACAGAGGTCTGGTTTGCCGAGTCCGGCGCGGACCAGATTGGCCGCCTGGTCTACACCAGTACCGCAGATTACATCTTCCAGGAGTACGGTCTGCCGGCGGGCAGCCGGCCGCTGAATGTCGTCGTTGACAGCTCGGGCGATGCCTGGTTTACAGAGAACGGGCGGAGCCGGATTGGATACGTAGATGCGTCCACCGGGATCACGCACGAGTTTCCGATTTCTACGACAGACGTCGCTCCTGTGGACCTGGATATCGCGCCCGACGGCTCGATCTGGTTCACCGAGCGCGCCACCGATCACATCGGCCAACTGGTCGTCACTTCAACGACCGATTTTCACGTGCGCGAGTTTTACGTTGAGTATGCAGACAAGGGACTTGCTGGCGTGCTGGCCCAGGAAAACGACAAGATCTGGGCCATACTAGGCAACGCAGAGCGCATAGTTCGGCTCAAGCCGTCCGTTCCCGATGTGTATCCTACAGGTGCTCTCGATTCGATAGGCTATCCGTCCATGCTTGCCTCAGGTTCGGGGGGGTCTAGCCTGTGGTTCACGGAGTTGCGCGGGAATCACGTTTCCCTGTTTATCGTCAGCACACTTGAGTGGGGGCTGCGCTACACCGTCCCGACCACCAACAGCCGCCCCTACAACCTGGACCTGGACTCGAACGGGGATGTCTGGTTCGGCGAGCAGTTGGGCGGGAAGATCGGCCGGCTGGCTAACTCGACCCGCACGTTCACCGAGTTCCCCGTGCCGCTGCAGCACGCCCACGTCCAGGGGCTGGACGTCGACGCGAACGACGTGGTGTGGTTCGTGGCCGACACCTGGTATAGGGTCAGTCTTCCGGTCGTGCTGCGATAATCAAGGATGTCTATGAAGCTACGTAAGACTGTGATGCAGATTGCCCTGTCGGCTGTGCTGGCGGGGCTGATTGTGATGACGTCTGGTGTGCCCGGCGTAGGGGCGGTTCGCGAACCGCCCCTACAGGTGTCAGCGCCATCCCGACGTGCAACTCTGGTGCAGCCGCGGGTGTTCCTCCCACTGGTCTCCAACGATTCTCCGCCTCCCGTCTTCGGCGTGATCACCTATTGGCCGGTGAACAGCGAAAACGGCCTGGACGAGATCCAGGCTATGGGGGCTCAGTGGGTGCGGCTTGCGTTTGCGTGGAGCAGCGTCGAGCCCGTGGATACCACGCCTGAGTATTTCGACTGGAGCCGCTGGGACAGTGAGGTGTCCAGCGCTACCTCGGCAGGTGTGTCGGTCGTCGCCACGGTCCACGGCAACCCCTCGTGGGCGGCCGAGTATGCGGGAGGCCCACTATATCCAGAGCACGTGGCGGATTTCGTGGAGCTCATGCAGGCAGCGGCGGAGCGCTATGATGGGGATGGATACATGGATGCCGCGGGTTCCCCGGTGATCCAGCACTGGGAACTGTACAATGAACCCGATGGGGCTTCCATCTTCCTGGCCGAGGCCGGATATGGCTTCTGGGGCGACTACGGCGTGGAATACGCCGATCTCTTTCGCCAGGTCTACCCCGTTGTGAAGGCTGCGAATCCGGCGGCCAAGCTCCTCATTGGTGGATTGGCCTACGAGCGCTTTCGCGAGGACGATCCGGGCAATCCGTACGTGCGCCAGTTCCTGGACGACTTCCTCACGGCCGGTGGCGGGGACTACATCGATGTGTTCAATTTCCACTATTACCCGGGTTTTGCGGACGTGTGGGAGCCTTACGGGCGTGAGTTGATCGGAAAGACGGCCTACTTCCGGTCTATGCTCTCGGGGTATGGGCTGAGTATGCCCATCGTCTGTACGGAAATCGGGGAACACAGCGATATCAGCCGGGGGGGCAGCGACGAAACCCAGAGCCGGTACGTGGTCAAGTCCTTCGTCTGGACGATGGCGGCGGACCTGGACTACACGACGTGGTTCGCGCTGCGCGACATCACCGACGGGTACCCCTATCTATATGGACTGCTTGACCCATCCTGGCAGCGTAAGTCTTCCTTCTATGCTTTCCGAACGACGGCCGAGCAGTTGGGAGGCGCTCTGTTCGTCGGCGCGATGTCGGCTGGCGAACTGGGCTACACCCAGGCGGAGGGCTACGCGTTTGTCGATCATGGCCAGGATGTCTACGTGGTGTGGATGAAGGACGAAGCGACTCGTTCGGTGACCTTCGAGGGTTCGGCAGCCCTGGTCGTGGCCAAGTACGGGTCGCAGAGCAGCGTTAACGACGGAGATGATGGCACAGCAGACGGTCTGGTGACTGTCAACGTTGGCCCTAGCCCTGCATTCGTGCGCGTGCTGCCGTAATCGGGAGGATAGGAACATGCCAACGATAGACTGCCGGCATCCTGCCGGCCCCTATGGCACTGTGGACCGCCGGCATCCTGCCGGCCCCTACAAACGACGCCTATGGCTTCTGCTGGTCGCCCTGGTCGGCGGACTGGCGTTGACTCTGATCGTCGTCACCGTGCTTCCGGGACAGGCGGAAGCCTCGTCGAGTACCCAAATGGACCGGCCTCGTACCGTGGCCGAGGAAAACGATGGGGAGCCGCCCTCCGCGGTTCGCACTCCTCCGGTTTCCGTTGCTTCTGCTCAGGAGGATCACTACCCCTTATGCCGCTATGGCGTGACGGTCGGTGGGGATGTGACGGCGTACGACGTGGCGAACCTGAACGTGGGTTGGTACCTGGACTGGAGCACTGCGGTGTCCCCTGCCCAGCCTGGGGGGGCGGAGTACGTCCAGTTGGTACACCTGGAGCAGGTGGGCCAGGGCTATGCCTTTCACCCCACTACCAGCACGCTGTACACCGTCGCCGATGCGAACGGGGGGGCTATCTGGCTGATCGGCAACGAGCAGGATCGCCGCGTATACCAGAACGATCTGGAGCCCGAGATCTACGCACGTGCCTACCATCACCTGCATGGCGTGATCAAGGGGCGCGATCCGACGGCGCAGATCGCCATCGGGGGTGTTGTGCAGCCTACTCCCCTGCGCTTCCAGTACCTGGATTTGGTGTGGGATGCTTACTGGCAGGAGTACGGGACGACCATGCCGGTGGATGTGTGGAACGTCCATTCCTTCATCTTGCGGGAAATCTCCCCCAGCCATCCTCAGGCACTGGAGCCCGGTTACGAGGTATGGGGGGCGGGCATTCCGCGGGGCGACGTGTTCGACGCTGTGATGGAGGGAATACTCTACGAGTACAGCCAAATCGACGATCTGACGATCTTCCAGCAGCGGATGATAGCGTTTCGGCAGTGGATGGCGGACAAGGGCGAGCGTGACAAACCGCTCATTGTGACGGAATACGGCGTGCTTTTTCCCGAGGATTACTACGACGAGCACGGTCGGCAGTTTTCGGCGGAGCGGGTGGGTGCCTTCATACAGGGGACGTTCGATTTCTTCCGCACCTATACCGATGCTTCAATCGGCTATCCTGCCGATGACAACCGCCTGGTCCAGCGCTGGGCCTGGTTCAGCGTGGATGGCGATCCGTGGTTGTGGGGTGGGACGCTCTTTGATCCCGATACTCATACACTGCGCACCGTCGGGGAGTATTTCCGCGACTACACCAACGCGCTCACTCCAACGGTCGACCTGGTGGCGGCGCGGGCATCGGGAGATCCAGGCGTCATGGTGTACGGGGGGCACCCGGTTACGGGCACCCTGGAGGCGTTGGTATCCAACGCGGGTAACGTCGCCACAACGGGGCCGATCACCGTCACGTTCTACGACGCGGGTGATTTCAGCCCCATCGGTGCGCCACAGGCGATTACCCAAAGTCTCGGGGGGTGTGCGGATTACACCGTGGTCACGGTCACCTGGGAGAGCCTGGACGTGGGACGACATGCTTTCTCGGTTCAGGTGCAGACGGACGATGCAGACGTAAATCCGGCGAACAACACCGCGGAGGGGGCTTTGCTGGTGGCTACAAGCCAGTCGCTCTTGCCACTTGTGATGCGCTGATCGTTGGTGGCGCACCCTGCACGAGCGATCCACAGAGTGCGTGTTCTTAGCCGTAGTCGTGAGGGGGCCTTCTGGGTAGCGTAGACATCCGGTTCGTGCAGCCTGCGCGAAATGTTCGGTTCCGTTGCCTTCACTTGTGGTTGCTCGTTGGCCTGCTGCTCCTGTGCCTGTTCTTGTGCGCGGTCTTGATCGAGCGCCAGCCGTCTGCGTGGGATGCCTTGGGCTATCAGGTGGCGGGAAGGAACATCGTACGGGGCATCGGACCTGCCATCGAGCATCCGCTTAACGAGGAGCTGGGACCGTATTTCACGCTGGCGGCCTTCGCGGGACAGAGTCCCCGACGGCCGTCACGTCTGTACTTGAACTACCCTCCTGGTCTACCGCTGCTTCTGGCGATTCCACAGTGGGCGGGTCTTCCGAGTTTCCTGGTACTGCCTGTGCTGAGCACGATGAGTGTGCTCTTCACCTACCTGTTGGGGAGTCTGCTACTGGACCGCCCAGCGGGCGTGCTGGGCGCAGCCGTCGTGGCTTTCACGCCCGTTTTCTTGGAGTGGGGTACGTCCATCTGGGCGGATCTTCCTGGGACCTGTTTCATGCTGGGTGCGCTGGCGGCGTATGTGGCCGCCTGGCGCAAGAAGAGCCGTGCGCGCCGGGTGGTGCTTGGTGGATTGTCCGGGACGTTGGTCGTTATCGCTACCTTCATCAAGTACAGCAACGTCTTGATACTGCTGCCCCTATTCGCGTACGGTCTCTACGTGCAGCGCTTGAGGATCCTTCACTCCACGATCAATTGGGTCTTGGTGGCCGCAGTGATCCTTGGGCTGGCAGGCGTGGGGCTGTACAACTATGCGATATATGGCAATCCGCTTGAGACTCATTACTCGACGTCCCGCTCTGGCTACAGCTTTCCCATCTTCAGTCTCTCCTACGCTTTGGGACCCAGCCCTGCCGACGGATACTCCTTGATCGGGGCTGCCAAGACGCTGTGGGAGAATTTCTCGTGGCTGCTGGTTCTTGCGGTTCTCGGGCTGGCGAGAGCGCCACGGCGGGCGGGCGTTCTGCTTGGTACGCTATTCTTGATCTATCTCGGCATGAGCAGCACCTTCGCCTGGGCGCCGGTGAACGAGGACACCCGCTATTTGTTGCCGCTCTTCGCGCCGGTTGGTCTGTTTGCCGCGTGGGGATGTCTTTCCATACGGGACTTGGCGGTATCCTGGAAGAAGTGGGCCTTGGGGATCGCGCTGCTTGCGCTCGCTGTGACGTCGTTGTCCTCAATTCCTACTTCGTGGCATCACCTCCAGCAGCGTAATCGGGCCGGGTTGTCGTTCTTGGGCGAAATGCAGTCCCTGACGGATGGAAGCCAGCCCGATGCGGTCTTCCTCGCTTATTTGTGGAATGATCCGATCAACTACTTCGGAGGGCGAACGACGCTGTTCTACCGTCGTATGAACTTCCTGGACCGGGCGGAGTTCACGGATGAGCTAACGCGCGTCGTCACAGCCCTGCTCCAGGATAGCCGGCCAGTCTATTACGTGGTCGACCGCCAGCCCTCCTTTGCCGATAGCCTGGAGATCCTGCGACAGCATTTTCACCTTCGCTTGTGGAAGGAAGAACCCATCCCGGTGTATGAGGTGCTGCTCCCGAAATGACGCGGTGGGCGTGTTTGAGTCTGGGGGGCGTGCGTCCCACCGCAGCGTGTGCAGGAGTGTGAGAATGCGAGTGACTAGCGGTGAAGTCTGCGAGTTCTCAATTGTGATGCCTTGCCTAAACGAGGCTGAGACGGTTGGGACTTGTATCAAGAAGGCGCAGGGGTTCTTGCTTGAGCACGGTATTGACGGCGAGGTGGTGGTCGCTGACAACGGCAGCACGGATGGATCGCAAGCTATTGCGGCTCGCGCGGGGGCCCGCGTGGTCACCGTCGAGGCGAAGGGGTATGGCAACGCGCTGATGGGCGGCATTGCCGCAGCGCGTGGCAAGTACGTGATCATGGGGGACGCCGACGACAGCTACGATTTCACCGACCTGACCCCGTTTGTGGAGAAGCTGCGAGCGGGCTATGATTTGGTGATGGGCAACCGGTTCCAGGGAGGAATCGAGCCGGGAGCTATGCCACCGCTACACAGGTATTTGGGCAACCCTGTGCTGACCAGCATTGGGCGGTTGCTGTTCCGCAGCCCCAGTGGCGATTTTCACTGCGGACTTCGTGGCTTCAACAGAGCGTCGATTCTCGATCTGGACCTTCGCACCACCGGGATGGAGTTCGCCAGCGAGATGGTAGTGAAGGCTACGCTGCACGGGATGCGGATCGCTGAAGTGCCGACTACGTTGTATCCCGATGGCCGCAGCCGTCCGCCTCACCTGCGCAGTTGGCGAGATGGTTGGAGACATCTTCGATTCCTGTTAGTCTACAGCCCGCGCTGGCTGTTCCTATACCCTGGCATCGTGCTTATGGTGCTGGGCTTGGTGGTTATGGTTTGGCTTCTGCCCGGCCCACGCAACGTCGGCGACATAACTCTCGATGTGCACACGCTTCTGTACGCGGCGATCTCAATTCTCGTTGGCTTTCAGGCGGTGAATTTCGCTCTGTTCACCAAGATGTTTGGCTTCACCGAGGGCTTCCTTCTCGCGGACGCGCGGCTGGGCAGGCTGCTTCGCTTTCTTTCCCTGGAGGTCGGGTTGTTCATTGGGGGAACGCTGGCGTTGATCGGGATGCTAGGATCTGTCTACGCCTTTGCCCGCTGGGGAGTGCGCTCTTTTGGGCCTTTGGAGCCGACCCGGACGCTGCGGATTGTCGTACCCGCGAGCCTGTCGCTCGCTCTAGGCTGCCAGATCATATTGTCAAGCTTCTTCCTGAGTGTCTTGAGGCTTGGGCGACGCGGTATGGAAGCGGAGGATCTCCGCTGACCGAATCATCTGCTGCGGGATCGGTCTCCCGGCGCTCGTCTGTCGCGTTGCCTGGCGTAGCGCGTGTATTCACCGGGACCCTGGCCAGCGGGTCATGCCGTCGCCGGCCCGTGAAGCACGTTGTCGCCAAGGGAGCGCTCGTATGCTGACGTCGCTATCGATTCAGTGTGTGCTGGCCTTGAGCTTTGCGTACCTGGCCGGCTGCGTTATCATCTACTATCTCATACCCCGCAAGGGGTTTCCTCTCGCTGGGCGCCCATCCGTCTTGGTGCTCCTGGTGTTTGTGACCACGTTGATAGTTCGTCTGATCCCGGCCTTGGCTCTGCCACGAGGGGCGCTGTATGACATCGAGTCCTTCCAACGCGTGGCAGAAACCTTCCTGAACGGGGAAGCCGTCTATAGTAGCCCGGTGGTCGCGGGCCGACACCCGTATCTGCCATTCCAGGTCTACTTGATCGGTGGGGCGATGCAGCTCGCGAGGGTGAGCGGGATCGTGTTTGCATCGTGCCGTTCCCCTACGGACACCGCCGCTCTGATGGCGTGACGTATCAGTCAAGGCCCTGACGCGTGGCTGGAGTGCTGAGAGCGGGTTAATGGCGTTGGCTTCGGGTGGCGGATAGCAGCGTCCACCGCCCGTGGGGCCTTGGCTTTTCGTTTCGTATGGCGCGCCATCGGAATGTCGCCTTTGCAAGGATGATGGGGTGTGTTATCATAGCATGATAGGTCTTTTTAGGCTCCGCGTCGTCTTTGTGCTGAAGGTAAGATCTCCTGTCGTGAACTGTACATCGTGAGTAGGGCTGTGCGAGAAACTATTCGGTTCGATCAGGTATCCAAGCGGTTTGTTCTACACCACGAGCGAGCGCGCTCCTTCCAGGAGTTGGCGATCGGCATATTCCGACGCAACCATAGCTCTCGTGAGGAATTCTGGGCCTTGCGGGACGTCAGTTTCTCGGTGGAGCAGGGGGAGGCAGTGGGTATCATTGGGCCCAACGGTGCAGGCAAGAGCACCGCGCTCAAGTTAGCCACTCGTATCATTGAGCCCACTTCCGGGCGGGTCAGCGTCAACGGGAAGGTGGGCGCGCTGCTGGAACTGGGTGCCGGCTTCCACTCCGAGCTCACCGGTCGAGAGAATATCTTCCTGAATTGCTCTGTCTTGGGCTTGAGTCGGGCTGAGGTCCGGCGGAGATTGGATGATATTGTCGCCTTCTCAGAACTCGAACGCTTCGTCGATATCCCGGTGAAGCACTACTCGTCGGGGATGTATGTGCGGCTGGGATTCTCCGTAGCGGTGCATACCACGCCGGAGATTCTGCTGGTGGACGAGGTATTGGCCGTGGGTGATCAGGTGTTTCAGCAGAAGTGCCTGAAGCGTATCAACAGACTCAGGCGGGACGGAGTGACTATCGTGCTGGTGTCCCACGACCTGAGTAGCGTCATCGATCTGTGCGAGCGGGCGATCTGGATGCAGGACGGTACGATCAAGGCTGATGGTGCTTCGGCGGGAGTCGTGGACGAGTACGTGACTTATGCCAACAAGCACTACTACCAGCAGCAACTGGCAGGAAAGGCCACCCTGAGTATAGAGGGCCGGCGTTGGGGCACGTTCGAGGCGGAGATCACTTCCCTGCGCTTCCTTGACGCAAGCGGCAATCCCTGTTGGGAGTTTGAGACGGGCCAGCCCTTTACCGTCGAGATCCGCTATCGCGCCAATGGGCGTATTGAAGCCCCTGCGTTTGGTGTCGCCATCTACCGGGAAGACGGCCTGCACATCAGCGGGACGAACACGACTGTGGACCGTTTTGACATCGATGCGATTGAAGGCGATGGGGTCGTAACCTATCATTTGGATCATCTGTTCCTGTTAGGTGGTCAGTATCAGTTCACAGCGGCGATCTATAACCAAACTTCCACGCACGCCTATGACCACCATCATCGGCTGTACACCTTCGTCGTGCGACAGGGACCGGACACGCAGCGGTTGGAGGGAATGGTCTATCTTGCTCCCGAGTGGCAGCACGCTATCCCTATTCAGAAGACGCCATTCTGATGGCGCGGTGTCGGCGGGGGGCCCCCAAGCGCGTGACTCAAGTGACACGGTGGACCGCCGGCATCCTGCCGGCTCCTTTGGCACGGTGGGACGTAGGCATCCCTGCCGGCCCCTACGCGGAGTCAAGTCGCCCATGAGTGTCAGATTCGGCCGGCCAGGTACTGAGGGATGTTTTTATGGGAGACGCCTGTCCTAAGTACCATCGCCATTGGGTGCGGTGGGGAAACGGAACCGGGACCCACGCATACCTGCTGAACCTGGTCGGCTTCAACAAGAACGTGTTGGAGATCGGGTGCAGCACAGGATACCTGTCGAGAGTCATGCAGCAGCGGGGGTGCCGGGTCACGAGTGTGGAGATAGACGAAACCGTGGCCAACCTGGCTCGCCCGTATTGTCACCGGGTGATCCTGGGGGATGCCGAGGTGCTGGACTGGGAAGCTGCCCTGGGGGGCGAACGCTTCGACGTGATCACCTTTGGAGACGTGTTGGAGCATACGCGTGCGCCCGGGGCCGTCCTGCGGCGGCTTAGGGGCTATCTGACTCAGACTGGCTACATAGTCGCATCGCTTCCCAATATCGCACACGGGAGTGTGCGTCTGTCATTGTTGCTGGGGCGCTTCGAATACGCTCCCCTGGGTATCTTGGACGAGACTCACCTTCGATTCTATACCAAGCAGACCGCTCAGCAGTTGTTGACGTCCAGTGGCTTCCAGATCAAGGAAATCCAGGCCGTCTATGAGCCGGTTTCACCTGATCTGATCGGTGAAGTGCTGAGCCGTTTCCCCCACGTCAGCCCAGACTGGATGGAGGATCTGTTGTCTCAAGAAGAGGCGCAGGCCGTTCAATACGTTTTCCGCGCCGAACCTGCTGCACGGCCGAGGCCGGCTCCTGCTGCCCGCTCGACCGGGCCTGCCCCTACGCTCTCCGTTGTCGTCTCTCACCATAGATCTCACCAAGGAGACGACGAAGAGAAGCTCTTGAGCTGTCTTCAGGCATTGGCCGCGCACGACACGCCATTTCGGGAAACCGTCGTCATCGCCGAATCCGAACCCGCTTTGCCGGCCCCCGAGGAGACATCACCCGCCACAGAGTGGGAATGGCAGGCACGGCTGCCAGATGAGAGAGACGCCCGTGCCTTGAACAAGGCCCTGGCGGCCATGAGTGGAGATGTGGTGCTGATCCTTGACTCTGGGTCTTTGCCGCAGGCCGGAGCCTTGGCTGCTTTGGTTCACCGCTTCCAGGTTGATGGGACGGCTGGCGTGGTAGGCGGCAAGGTCTTGGATGGAGACGGGCGCGCCATTCTGCAGGCCGGGGCATATCTGTCTCCCCCTATCGCGAGGATCTCCTACCGAGGGGCCGGGCACGAGGCTGGCGAGGGACAATGGAATGGCGTCGATGAGGTGGATTTCGTCCCTTGTTCGATGATGGCGCTTCGCCGCTCCGTCTGGCAGAGCTTGAACGGCTTCGATGAGAGCTACCTTGATCGGTACTTGGGGGCGGATTTCTGTGCCCGGGTGTGGGCTGCAGGGCACCGTGTGCTCGTGGAGCCGAACGCGCTTGCCATCGCTCCGTTTTCACCAGAGTGCACCCTTGAGCGGATGGTTGGTTTTCACCGAGACCGTCTGCGCTTCGTTTGCCAACACTACGGTAAGGGCACCTGGCCAGACAACTTCTTGGAGGCAGAGAGCGCTCTCTTGGACGAGGTGGACCCCGGATTGGAAAGACGCGCCATGCGGCTGGCTTACCTCTGGCAGCTAGCGGGAGGGGGAAGCGGCCGCCGGGGTGAGATTCAACCCCTCGTTGATCTGCATCGGCGGGCGAGAGCCCTGGAACAGCAGGGCACGGAAGCGCCGTCACCGCGGCTTCAGGCACATCGCTTCGCCTCGACTGTGCCGCTGGTTGGTGGGTTGATTGCTTACCTCCGCGAACTGTGGGGAGGCGTTGCCGCCCGCTGGTACGCTGAATCGCTCATTCGCCAGCAGAACGCGTTCAACCAGATGCAGTGTGATCGGGCGCAGGATGTGCTGGAAGAGATCTCTGAATTGGAAAGACTCGTGATCTGGTTGGGGTCAGAGGTGGCTGACCTCCGGGAGGAGCGCCGCCGTGACTAGAGCTTCTGTCATCATCGTCAGTTGGAACGGCGAGGCGTATCTGGCGGCGTGTCTGGACGCTATCCTGGCGCAGACAGGGCCCGACGATGAGGTGATTGTGGTGGACAACGCCTCGACCGATTCCTCGGTGGCGTTGGTGCGCGAGCGGCATCCCCAGGTGCACGTGATCCAGAACGATCGCAACCTCGGGTTTGCGGGCGGCATGAACGTCGGTCTGCGTGCGGCTCACGGCGAGTTCTTCCTGTCGGTCAATCAGGACGTCGAGGTGCATCGAGGGTGGTTGGAGGCGCTCCTGGAGGCGCTTGCGATGCCGGAAGTGGGGGTTGCAGGCTGCAAGCTGTTCTACCCGGATGGGACGATTCAACACGCGGGTGGCGTCGTTCGCTGGCCTCAAGCTGTCGTCGATCACCGTGGCTACCGCCAGCCCGACGATGGTCGATGGGACGCGTTGCGCCCGGTGGACTACGTGACCGGGGCGGCTTGGGGATTTCGACGGGTGATGGTGGAACAGGTTGGTCTCCTGGATGAGGGATACTGGCCTGGCTATTACGAGGAAGTGGATTACTGCTTCCGGGCGCGGCGAGCTGACTGGCAAGTCATCTACGCACCGAGGGCCACGGGCGTTCACCATGAGTCCGTCTCTTTGGGCAAGACGAGTGATGCCTATCAACAAGCCTTTCACCGGGGGAGGCTGCGCTTTGCCATCAAGAACTACGTCCTGGAGCAGGTTGGGGAAGCGTTGTTTTCGCGCGAGCGGGAGTATGTGCGGGGTGAGCAGGTGGCGTTTGCACGCCGGGTGCTGGCCCCCGCCTATCTCAGCACGTTGCTGAGTATGCCCGATTTGTCTGAGGACGTGGGGGGAGCGAACTCGCCGGGCACTGGCGGGGTGGACTCTCTCACGCTGACCAGCGAGATCACCCTAGGTTTATCTGAGTTGTATTTGCTGGCATTGCATGCTAGAGGGGGAGCTCAAGTGGACAATCACGTTCAGCCGGTGCAACTGCCGCCGGATGCAGTTTATCCGCCGGATGTCGTTTATCCGCCCTTGCAGGAGCACGTCTTTCAGTCTGGTGTGCCGGTAATCGGCCCGCTTATTCAGTCAGTCCGGCGTCTGGTCTACGGATTCGCGGCCAGGTGGGGCGTGCTGGCGGTCATCCAGCAGCAGAACCAGGTCAACCAGTTGATCGCGCAGGAATTGACGAGACTCGGTCAGAGGATGGACGAATTGGATGCGCGGCTGGTTGATCAGGACCGTGACCTGGCACACCTGGCGCGAGCCGTCGCGGAGGTGGGAATCCGTCAGCGGCACTTGGCGAAGACGGTTTTGCCCACAGGCCCGGTGGACCAGGGCGTTGCCTCTTCCGGCGCTTCGGAAGCGTGATTCATGCGCGTAGCCGTCGTCACTCCGCTTGATGCGCGGGCGACGGGCGTGGCAGACTACAGCCTTGAGCTGCTGCCACACCTGGCGCGAGCGCTAGGTAGCGAGGTTGTGGTGTTCACTCAGGACGCTGAGCGCTCGCAGCCGGAGTGCGGTGATGGCGCGCCATCGGAATGGCGACTTCTGAAAGGCGATGGTTGGACGTGTTGGCCGATTGCGGAGTTGCCCCGTCTCGCGCCTGAACTAGATCTGATCATCTACCAGATGGGCAACAGCCCGGCTCATGACTATATGGCTCCCTACTTGCACGAATATCCTGGCCTGGTGGTTCTGCACGATCTGTCTTTGCACGATTTCTACGTCCGCCAGGCCGGGCTGGCAGGCCGGCCGGCGGCCTACCTGCGGGCGTTTGGATTTGGTTATGGTTTGCAGGGCACGCGCCTGGCGCGGCGTTACCTGCGACAGCCTATGCGGATCGGCTATCCCGAGTACTTGCTCAGCGAGTGGTTGGCTGCCCGCAGCCCAGGCGTGATCGTGCACAGCGATCATGCGGCGTCTTTGTTAGGCGAACGCTGTCCGGCAGCGCGGATCGAGGTGGTACCTATGCCAATGCCCCTGCCGGATCGAGTGGCGCCAGCGGAGGCGCGCGCGCAGTTGGGCCTGGCAGCGGACGCATACGTGATTGTGGTGTTCGGGGTTCTCAATCTCAGCAAGCGCCCACTTGCAGTCCTGGACGCCTTGAAACGCTTGCGCGCCGCTCGTGTGCCCGCGCAAGTGGTTTTTGTCGGCCGGGAGAACACGTCCTTTCGACTGGCTCCTGAAGTCGAACGACGGGGGTTGCAGGCTGACGTGATCCAGTTGGGCTTCGTGGAGGACCAGGGCGCGGTCCGCTTGTGGCTGTCGGCGGCGGATGTGGCCGTTGGCTTGCGCTCACTCTACTGGGGAGAGACACCGGCGTCGGCCCTGCGCGTCTTGGCCAGTGGGTTGCCGTTGGTCGTGAACGATGTGGGCGCCTTTGCCGAATTGCCCGACTCCGCCTGTGTCAAGATAAGTTCTGACGTCCCCGATACCGGCGAGGCGCTCTGTCTCGTGCTGGAGGGGCTTTTCCGAGAGCCGAGTCGCAGACGCGCCATGGGCGTGGCTGCCCGCGACTATGTCGGGCTGAAACATGACCCCGGTCAGGTGGCGGCCCACTACGTGAGGTTTGCGGAGGCAATCCTGAACGGTCAATGGCGCGCCATCGGAATGGCGCCTTCTGAAAGGTGATGGCGCGCCATCGGAATGGCGCCTTCTGAAACTGGGCAGTGCAATGATCGATGGTACGAGGCTTGATCTGGCATACGTCAGTCCACTTAACCCGATACGCAGTGGCCTATCCGACTACAGCGAGGCGTTGATACCGCCGTTGTCGGATCTCGTCTCGATCACACTGTATAGTGATTGTGGCACACCGTCCGACCCCCTCATTGCCGAGCGGTTTGCCGTTCGTCCGGTTCAATCGCTAGCTCGATACTGCGCCCGGCACGACCTGCGCTTATACCAAATTGGCAACAGCGCGCAGCACCAAAACGCCTTTGATTGTCTCAGGCGGCTGCCGGGCGTGGTCACGCTGCACGAGCCGTTTCTGCACCATGGATTATATGGGGTCTCGCTCCTGCGCTACTATCGTGAGGTGTTCTACGAGTTGGGTGCCCCTGACTGGGCTGCTGCCAGGCATCTGGCGGATCGAATGGCTGCCGGAGACCTCTGGGCGCTGATGGAAGTCCTGCTGATTCGCCGGCTGGTGGATTCGAGTCTAGGTATCATCGTGCACAGTCACGCGGCTCGCCGGATGATCGAGGACTGCTGCTCGGCCGATCCCCGCCGCCGCCAGTGCCCGGCCCGAGTCGTTGTCATTCCTCACCTGATGCCTGTCCCTTGTGTGGACTCTCCACTCGGGCGGGCAGAGTTTGGCCTGCCGGAAGAGGGGCTGATCTTTGGCATAGCTGGCATGGCCCAACCGGCGAAAGAGCCCCAACTGGTGCTGCGTGCGTTTTCTCGCGTTGCCGCCAGCCGGGCGCGCGCCCGGCTGGTATTTGTCGGTGAGATATCCGAGGATTGTGACGTGCCTGCTCTGGCCAGGAGCCTTGGCGTGGCGGATCGCGTGCGCTTCCTGGGTCGGGTTGATCCCCTTGATCGCATGCATCTGGCCATCGCTGCCTGTGACGTGATGGTCAACCTTCGGCAGCCGACTATCGGTGAAACGTCGGGCACGGCGCTACGAGCGATGGCGTTGGGCCGCCCGTTGATCGTGCGTGACGTTGGATGGTACGGCGAACTGCCGGATGGGACTTGTCTCAAGATCGGGCCGGATGCCGGCGTGGATGAGCTGGCTTCGGCCATGTTGGCGTTGGGCTCGTCGGCAGAGACGCGGCAGCAGTTGGGGGAGCAGGCGCTGCGCTACGTCCAGACAGAATGCGATCCGTCCACGATAGCCCGGCGTTACGCCGAATTCCTGCGGGTCGTGTACGAACGTGCCCGCATGCCCCTGGTGCGAGGTCTTGAGCCGTGTTGATCGCTGTGCTAGCTATTCCAGCGCTGTGTATTTGGACTGGATACGGAGTGTTCCGGCTCGTGAGGCCAGGCCGCTTCCGGATCGACGTTCCGGCAGGTCTCTTTCTACTTGGGTTGAGCGGGATGCTCGTGTTGGGCTGGATAGCGCTGGTGGCTGCCGAGCTGGGCGTCTTCTCGGCCAGCGCCATCACGTTGCTGGGTGTGCTGCTGGGAGGGGTGGGGTGGCTGGTCGGGCGGCGCCGGGGCACGGGTGCTAAGTGGGCGTGGACTGTCTCCAGAAGCGGCGAGATTCTCTTCCTGCTGGGCTTGATCGTCTTGACGGGCCTGCTCTATCTGCGCCCGCACGAGTTCGTTTTTGGCGGGGCTGATGCCGGGGTGTACGTTAGTCTGGGCGCCAGCGTCGCCCGGACGGGCCGCTGGCTGATTTCCAATCCTGATCTGTCTGCGCTTCCAGCGGATGCCCATCCCATGCTGTTCAGGGAGCAACCCGCGAATTTCCTGCCGCGCTATTACCATCTGCCCGGCTTCTATGTCTCGGACAGTCGTGCAGGGACGATCATTCCACAGTTCTACCCACTCCATCCCGTGTGGCTAGCGCTGGCGCACGGATTGGGAGGGGTGTGGGCCAATCTGTTCATGGCACCGCTCTGGGGTATTCTGGGTGTGCTAGCGCTGTATTTCGCCGTGCGCGAAGCCTTCGACCGCCGCGTGGCCGCCGTGGCGGCTGTCCTGTTGGCTGTCACGCCGACGCAAGTCTGGTTCTCGCGCTACCCAACTGCGGAGACCTTGACCCAATTCCTGTTGTTCGGCGGACTCTACGCCTTTGCCCGATATGCCCGCCGTGGTGAGACTTGGGCAGCGGTAGTGGCGGGTTTGGCGCTGGGACAAATGACGCTGGTGCGAGTTGACACGTATTTCCTGCTGGGTGTGCTGCCCATATACGCTGCATTTCTGTTCTTGCGGCGCAGGTTCGATCGGCGCTTCTGGGCATTCGCATTTCCCATGCTTGCCATGAGCGGCCATTCGCTCGTGCACGCCGTCTGGCAAGGCTGGCCTTATGTATATAACGCCTTTATCGCCGGGCGTTCGCTAACGGTGGAACCACCAACACTGGCGGCTTTGGCAGGTGGGATAGCTGTCTTGATGGCACTGTTTGTCATCTGGGGTCGGGCAATCGCGCGTCGCTTGGGCGGGATTACGTGGCTGGCATCTGCTCGGCGGATCTTGCCGTCCGTAGTGGCAGTTGGCCTGGTGCTGCTGGCCGTCTATGCCTATTTCCTGCGCCCGTTGCAGGCTGATCCGACGTACGAATCGCACTATTGGTACGGTGCGAGTACAATCCCCAACGTGGAGCCGTACAATCTGGTGCGGTTGGGGTGGTATCTGTCACCACTTGGCCTGGTGCTGGGTGTGTTGGGATTGGCAGCCATAGTGCACGAGCGAATCAATAGGCGCACGTGGCTGATTGTGGTGGTGGGCGTGTTCTTCTCCGTTCTGTTTCTGTTCAGGACGTTTAACAACCCCCATCACGTGTACGTCATGCGGCGCTACGTGCCTGCTGTGATCCCGACGTTTGCGATAGGCATGGCCTATGCCGTGCTGCGACTGGCCGATTGGCAGCCTATGAGCCGCGTGCTGGCCGCTGGCCTGCTTACGGCGGAGGTTGTCCTGATGCTGTATGGGGGACGCGCGATGATCCGGCAGGTGGATTATCGGGGCGGCGTCGCGCAAATCCGCGCGTTTTCGGCACAGGTGCCACCGGATGCCGTCGTGTTGTTTGAGGACGGTGAGCCACTGGGGGTTGGTGCTTTCTTGGGCACGCCGTTGGCCTATCTAGATGGCTGTACGCTGATGGATCTCCAGGAAGACCGGCTCGACCTCGATCGGTTGGATACGCTAGTGACTGGCTGGCTGGCGACCGGACGGTCAGTGGTCGTCGTGAGCGATTCGGCGTACGCGACTGAGTTGTGCAGTCGTTGGCGTTGTCGCTCCCTCGGTACGGCGCGGTTCGATCTGAGGGCCTTGGAAGCGTCCTACGAACACCTGCCGGTTGAGGTAGTGCCGTTTCAGGTTTCGCTGGATTTGTATGCTGTGGAGGAGCTTAACGGTGGATGACAACTGGCTTGAGATATCGGATCAAAACATCAGCGTCGGGGAAATCATGCAGCGAGTCCGTGAAAGGGCGGCTGGTCACTATGACGGAGCGCCATCTGGGGGGGAGAGACCAGAGCAGATTGCCGAGGCTCTCTGGAACAAGATGCTTGGCGATGCTGAGGGAGAATCGGTGTTGAGCGAGTGGGTCTCGATTCGCCAGAGTGACTGCGATATCGTACCGCGCCACTACGTGATCGATTGGCGGATACCGATTCTGGGCCCCATTCACGCGGTGGTGCGCCGCGTCATCAACGCAGAGATCCGCCGCTATTTGATGCCCTCGCTGAACAAACAGTCGCGCTTCAACCGAAAGGTCCTGCGGGCTGTGAGGGGTTTGGCCAGAGAGAACGCGCATTTGCGTCAGCAGATCGAAGCGCTCCAGGGCGGGGAGGAATAGGGCAGCTCGTGCAGATACATCAATTCCACCCTACCGTTTCCTATGGCGACGCGATCAGCAACCAGATAATCAGCCTGCGGCGCTTGCTACGTCACATGGGGTACCGTAGCGAGCTGTTCTGCGAGCAGTTGCCGATCCACTTTGAGGGCCGGGTACGACAGATTACGCAGTATGGCCGCCACTCTTCATCCAGGAACATACTGCTTCTGCATTTCTCCCTGGGCTATTCGCCTGACGTGGTTGCCTGGCTGGAGCGGATTCCGGATCGCAAGGTGATCGTCTATCATAACATCACGCCTCACACATACTTCGCTGGCATCAACGACGTGTACCTCGAGGCTGCGCAGGCGGGGCGCGAGCAGTTGAAGCATCTTACGGCGTTGGCCGAAGCGGGATGGGGAGACTCGGCGTTCAACTGTCAGGAACTGGCCGAGTATGGCTGGACACGTGTTGGTGTCTTGCCTATCGTCTTTGAACCAAAGCGATATGCAATTCGCCCCAGCCGGAAGTTGCTCAGGCGATGGCGGGATGGCCTGAACGTTCTATTTGTGGGACGGGTCTCTCCGAACAAGAAGCTGGAAGACTTGATCCTGACGTTCTACTACCTCAAACGCTTCGTACGGCCAGATGCTCGCCTTATCCTGGTTGGGTCAGCTCACGGGATGGAGTCCTACTTGGAGTTCCTGCAGGCGCTGGTAAGCAAGCTGGGCCTGTCCGATGTCGTGTTCGCCGGGCACGTGAGCAATTCGGAGTTGATGGCGTGTTATCGCTGTGCCAGCGTGTATCTCAGCATGAGCGAGCACGAGGGATTCGGCGTGCCGCTTCTGGAGAGCATGCACTTCGGTGTGCCTATCGTTGCGTATGAGGCGGCCGCTGTGCCCGAGACGCTAGGGGGTAGCGGCGTTCTGGTGAGGACCAAGGACTGCGCGGCGGTGGCGGAAGTGATCGGCTTACTGGCTGAGGACGAGCATTTTCGCGCTCGGATCATTGCCCGCCAGCGCGAGCGCCTGCGGGATTTTTCGCCTGACAGAGTGGGGAAGCAGCTACAGGGGCTTCTGGACGCTCTTGGGGCGTAGGGGACTGATGTCAGTATGAACGTGGTGCTGGTGGGTAGCGCCGGTCGGTGTGGCATTCGCGAGTATTCGCAGATCCTAGTCGAAGGATTCTGCGAACTTGGGCACCGAACCCTGTACATAGGTGTGAAACGCCATGATAACCGCGACCTGGCACGGTGCGTGCGGCAGGTGAAGCGCGACGATGAAGTTGTCATCTTTGAATATGAACCAGGCATCTTCTGGTTGGGTGGACTCATTCGGGCGATGGCGTGGCTTCGGTTGTGGCGGCGCAAGCGCATCCTGCTCTCGGTGCACGAGATTGCGCCGGAGAAGTACCCTGAGTTTCGGCAGATTCAGTGGCACCTGGCGCGTCCGGTCTCGCGCCGGTGGCTATCTGGGATTGTCAGGCTGCTTGTTTCGACAGCGGACGTGGCCCTGCGCTTCCTGATGTTGCGTGCGGCGTTGCTGCTGATGGGCTGGCTGCCTCACGCCGTGGTGGTGCATTCTCTGAAAGCCGCGGAGAACATCCACCTGGCTGTGGCGGATGATCGCAAGGTGCACTATGTGTCCCACGTGATCAAGCGACTAGAGGGAGACCGAGGCGCGCTGCGTGAGCAGTTGGGACTTCCACGGGGTGCTTTTGCTTTCATCATTCCCGGTTTCCTGTTTCGCCGCAAACGGATCATTGAGGTGATCGGGCAGTTGCCTGTGGATGTGGAACTGTGGGTTGTGGGCACTCCTTCGAAGTATGATTTGGGTTATCTGGAAGAGATCGAGTCGTATTTGGCAGACAGTGATAAGCGCGGTCAGGTACGCCTGATCCAGGACTATGAGCGCATGGAGCAGTATCTGCTGGCGGCAGATGCTGCTGTGCTTTTCTACGCCGATGGTTATCAGAGCGGGATTGCCAGCCTAGCCGTGGGAGCTGGAAAGCCCTGCGTTTTCTCCGACATCCCCGCTTTCTCAGACTTGCGTGAGGCAGGGCTGCTCGTGCGCACGCCACAGGATTTGCACCAAGCCTTGGTGGAGATACAAGAGCCGACCCGCTACGATCAACTGGTTGAGGCGGCGCACGCGTTGAGGGAGCGGTTGGGCCCGGATCAGATTTCTCGTCGCTACCTTGAGTCTCTCGACTGATAGGGGCCGGCAGGATGCCGGCGGTCCTTTTGTGCCGCAGAGGCCGGCAGGGATGCAGCGGATGCCCGACCGTCTGCGGTCGGCAACATCCGGGCGGTCCATTGTGCCATATGGAGATATGCGATTCGTATGATGGAAGATAATGCCCCTAACGCAGCGCGAAAACTGGGACTGTTGCTGTTTTGCTCCGTCGCCATTCGTCTCTTCTTCATCTGGTATTTCGGGGACGTAGACTTTGAGCCCGACAGCTACTACCATTTCTTGTACGCGGTGAGTTCATTCGCCCGGCTTCCGCAGTCGCTGAACTATGCGGCTCAAGTGTGGGCTAAGCCTCTGTTTACCCTGCTCACTGGCCTGATTATCTGGATCAGCGGCGTGCGTACGTTGTGGATCGTCAAGGTCTTCAACACCCTGGTGTGGTGTGGCATGGGATTGCTGACGTACCAGTTGGCCCGCCGGCTGAAGCTGTCGACCGCTGCCAGTTTGATCAGTGTGTTTCTGGCCGAGTTCTCGTTTCTGGGGTTCCGGTCGTCCATCGGCACTCTGACCGAGCCTCTGTTTGCAGCGATCGTCCTCGCGGCGCTCATATTGCTACACGATAAGCGCTACACAGCGAGTTGCCTCTTGGCCTCGCTGAGTGTGTTGGCTCGATCGGAGGGATTGGTCCTGCTGCTGGCGTGGGTGGTGATCCTCTGGCTGGTTCACGGGCGGCGGCGTTTCTTGGATCTCCTCCTGCTGGCGGTGTTTCCGCTGCTCTGGAACCTGTGGGGGTACTGGCTTACCGGCAACCCCACCTTTGTCCTGACTAGTGGATACCCCATTGCTACCTCTCCCTATGGCCACGGGGGGTGGTTTGACTATCCATGGGGTCTGCTGCAGTATGAACCTCTGGTCTTCCCGCTTGCTGTGCTCGGACTGGGATTGACGATACGGGAACGCCGCTATCGCCCGCTCCACGTTTGGCTCGCGTTCTTCTTTGGCTTCAACGTGATCGCGTGGCGTTTCGGCCTGTTCGGCACGGCGGGTATTCTGCGCTACTTCGTGCCGATCGTGCCGTGCCTGGCTATCTGCGCTGGGGCGGCGTTTGATCTCAGTCACCTGCTCCTGGCCTACAAGAACCTGGCTGCGCGAGGACTGAATTTCCTTCTCCTTCAGGTGTTTTTTACCGTGCTGGTCTTAAATAGCAACACGGGGGGGTACCATCTGTACAACACGCCCACAGTCCATCACGCGCTGATAGACGCGGGTGAGTGGATCCAAGCCAATCGGCCTGAAGACTACCTCTACAGTTCCCACCCCGCTCTCTTATACTACGCCCGACGAGATTTCTACTCCGGCGTAATGACAATGGGACCAGCAGGTATTCGGCAGGACGGCGTCGTGGCGTTCGAAAGCGGTTTTGGATCGGCCGACATGTTGGAGTATTTGGAGCATTTCCCGTTGGTGGGAGAGTTCGGGGACTACGTGCGCATACACGATCACAACTTAACGGCCATCAAGGTGCGGCCAGAGATGTCCTTCGGGACAGACGATATCCAGCCGCATCTCCAGGGGGGGTGGTCTATCCCTGAAGGGTGGGGAACGTGGGCCACAGGAACTCAGTCTGATCTCGTTCTCTACTTCCCTGACCCCCAGGCCGTGGATGTCACTCTGTCGCTAATGCCGCATTTCGTGGATGGACGACGACAACGCATTGAGGTTTACTACAATGACGTGTCTGTCGGCGATTACCGGTTTCCTGAAGGGGATCAGGGTGTGCAGAGATTCTCCTTTAGCGTCCCCAGATCGTTGATGGGTGGCAAAGTTGACGTGATCAGGTTTGTATACGAATACGCTATCTCTCCCTCAGATCTTGGTATGAGCAACGATGGGCGCCAATTATCCGTGGGATTTGTGCAAATGAGCGTTGTACCTGAAGTGTGGGCTATAGAGCCCTAGACGTGACATTGTCGGGCTATTGTCTCCCCTGCGTTGGGGAGGTAAATCTGGCGAGATTTCGCTGTTTCTTGGATTGGCTCAGTGCGGGAGGACCTGGATAGTGGTGATACATGACTCAACTTGGCTCGCCCGGTTCGGCACCGGGCGCTGGATGGTGTTCTTTTGCTTTCTTCTGCTCTTTGGTATCTACTGTGCGTGTAGCGTCCGGCTGGTGCAACGGTACGAAGTCACGGGAGACGAACCGCACTACTTGCTCATAGCGCACAGCCTTGCGTATGATGGAGATCTCGATCTAGCCAACAATTTTCAGAACCACGACTATCGGGAATTCCATACTTCCGAATTGAGACCTGAGGTCGATCACCAAGCCATTGACGTTCTCGGGAATGGCGTAATTCACTCGAAACATGACATTGGGCTGCCACTGATCATTGCCCCATTCTACCGCATAGCGGGTCGCTTGGGTGTGTTGGTGTTCCACAATCTTGTGACTGCCCTGACTATTGCGTTGTGCTACAGGTGGGTGTACACACACGTCGGCAATTGGACCATTCCGGTGCTCGTATGCTTAGGCCTGGGGTGCTCTGTTCCCACACTGGCGTTTTCTACCCAGGTGTATCCAGAAGCCGTCGCGGCCTTTCTTGTCCTGTGGGGAATGTATCAACTGGACTTTCTAAAGCACTCAAGGATCAGCAGTTGGCGTCTCGTCGGTTATTCCGCTGTGATCGGCTTTCTACCGTGGTTGAGCACCAAGTACGTCGTCATCAGTGCTGTCTTTGCGCTGGCGGGATTATTTCTGCTTTGTAGCGCTTCCTGGCGCGGGCTGCCAAAGGCCATATTGCTGCTATTGGTGCCTGCTCTTGTCTCTGCTTTGATCTGGATCTACGTACGCATTCGGTTCTACGGCACACTTTCGCCAGCCGCACAGTATGCGGATTTTCAGTTCAGCCTTGCTTCCATTTATCAGCACAGCTTAGGTATGCTTTTCGATCAAGAGCACGGCCTCTTGCCCTATTCGCCAATGTATGTTCTAGCTCCCATAGGTTTGGTGATTATGTGGCGAGCCGGACGACGATTCATGGCGCTCTTCATCACAGTGACTTTCTGCGTTTTTTTTGGCTTGATTGCTTCGTGGCACGCCTGGTGGGGAGGGTGGTGTCTTCCCGCTCGCTTCTTGACTGTGATCCTTCCCATCTTGTCGCTGCCCCTTGGATACGCAAGCAAGGCCGTGTTTCAGACACGGCGAGCTCTCGTGCCATTGGCTTCCCTGGTGATTGGGCTCATGGTGATCGGTGTTCTGCTGGGTTTCTTCGGTATGTACGATCCGCTTTATCGCCTGCTGAACAGAAGAGACGGAGCAGCGAATCTCTTTCTGGATCTGGGTCCTCGTTACTTTGATTGGGCTTCTGTATTGCCCTCTTATCCACCTGTCTCACCTGTAGTTCGGTTTTGGGCCTCAGGTGAAGCGAGCCAAGTAGGTGATGACGTCATCGACCCGATACAGGAAAGCGGGATGGTGCGCTTCGCGCCGTCCGGCAGTCCACCCGGCTACCTGGTAAAAGAGGCAAAAGACACACTAGCGGCCGGGCGCTACCGAGTATGCGCAGAGATAGGTACTGACGGATACGCTAGGGGTGTGGGCATGCTTGAGGCTGCGACAATCACTAGCCAACCAAGACAGAATGTGTTTAGTCTTTCGATTGATGGTTCGGCATCTGCCAGCCTCTTTGAATACCAATGGAAGTGTGGTGAATTGTGGGTGGACCACCGGGACCTCATGGGGTTCAGCTTCTGGTTCACTGGTGCGGACGACGTGTATTTGCGCACGTTATCCTGCGAACGTCTTGGGCCGTGGTCCCCCACTCTGTACACAGTGGCCGACGGCCTGGACTTCGCCAGTGATAGTGTGGCTCCTTACCTGGGAGCAGGATGGTCAAGGGAGGAGCCTTGGGGCAGGTGGGCGATTGGACGCTTGTCTGTAGTCTACGTCCACTTGGAAAAGCGGATCGACACGTCACTGACAATGATTGTCTTCCCATATCATGTTGAGGGGGCGACGCAACAAATCTGGGTCTATTACAATGATCAGCTCTTGGATAAGTTCTCCCTGTCGAGCACGGACGCGCAAGAAGTCAGCACAATCATCCCTGGCTCGTTCGTAACTAAGGACGTAGATGTCCTGCGGTTCGACTACGCATATGCGCGATCTCCGGCAGAAGACGGACTGAGTGGGGATCAACGTGTGCTGGCCGTCGGTTTTGTCACTTTGGAGCTATCGCCGCTGCAGCAGGCCAACTCCCTGGGAAGGACTTGGTGAATGTGATGCGTATCGCTTTTGTAGTCCAACGCTATGGGCTTGAAGTCAGTGGAGGGGCCGAGCTGCACTGCAGGCAGGTGGTAGACCGGCTCTCCCCTGAGTTCGAGATCGAAGTCCTGACCACCTGTGCACAGGATTACGTGACCTGGGAGAACGTCTATCCGCCAGGATTGGATGCTGTCAACGGTGTTCCTGTTCGTCGTTTTCCCACCATCCGCACCCGCGAGGAGGAATTCGGTGCCCGGTCGGCCTGGTTGTTCAGTCACTCCCACACCCTCCAGGACGAGATGGCGTGGCTGTATGCACAGGGGCCTGTAGCGCCGGAGTTGCTATCCTACCTCGCTGAGCATCACTTGGATTACGACGCCTTTGTCTTCTTCACCTACATCTACTACCCGACGGCTTTGGGATTGCGCCTGGTGGCGGACCGGGCGCTCCTGGTGCCGACCGCCCACGATGAACCACCGATCTACCTCGACATGTACAAAGCGCTCTTCCACGCGCCTCGTGCGCTGATCTACAATGCGGTTGAAGAGAGGCAATTTCTGGAGGACCTGTTTGGCATTGATTACATTCCCGGTGATATTGTCGGGCTGGGCGTGGACGTGCCACAGCGTGCGAATCCGGAGATGTTCCGGCACAAGTACAGCATAGAGACGCCCTACGTTGTATATGTTGGCCGGGTCAGCAGCTCCAAGCACTGCGAGTCGCTGATTGACTACTTCACACGTTACAAGGCGGCCCACCATGACCCGCTCACCCTCGTGCTCGTCGGCCGCGCCGAGATACCTGTCCCCGAGCGGTCTGACGTCAGGGCACTGGGGTTCGTGTCGGAAGAGGACAAGTTCAACGCCATTGCCGGGGCGGAGTTGTTTCTCTTGCCCTCCAGGTTCGAGAGTTTGTCCATGGTGTTTCTGGAGTCCCTGGCGGTGGGCACGCCGGTGCTCTGTGATGGCACCAGCGCGGTGCTACGTGGTCATTGCATGCGCAGTGACGCGGCGCTGTACTATCGCAACTATCCGGAGTTTGCGCTTAGTCTGGAGCTGCTTCTGAGCAATGGCGGTTTGCGGCAGGTGCTGGGGCAAAGGGGGAAGGAATACGTACGGCGGAGCTACACCTGGGAGCAGGTCCTGCGGAAGTACCGTCACTTGCTCGCCCAGGTCGCTCAGAACCCGTGGTGGTGACTGGGATGTTCAGTGCGCGATCTCGGTGGCCATGCAATCGCACCGGTCAGTACCATTGTCCTATTGACGGATGTATGTCAGGATGCTATACTTTCGCAGTCAGCTTCAGCCGAAAATTGGAAAAGAGGAGTTGTCTACGTGAACCTTCCAAAGATGAAAACATCGCTGCTTGTAGTCACTGTTTCTGTGCTTACATTGACAACTGTTTGCAGTTTCTTGTTTGTTCCTTCTCCGTCGCGCGCGGCTCCAGCGCTCAGTATGGTGAGTCTAGCAGGCGAGCGCATTGAGCAATCGAGTGCGGCGGTGGCCGATTTTGATGGCGATGGCGACCAAGAGATCGTCGTTGGAGGGCGGGATGGTGTGCTGTACGTGCTCGCCTACAGTGGATCGGGCTGGTCGGTGGCCTGGTCGCGCCAGACCGCGACCGATCTCAACGCGGCGGGCGCACCCCAGGGGTCCCCGTGCGTGACCACTGTGAGCGATGTGCGGTCTGCTCCTGCCGTTGCGGATCTGGACGACGATGGGGACCTGGAGATCGTCGTCACCACGGGTGGAGACCCGGCAAATCATCGCAACGGCGGTGTGCTGGTTTATAGCTACGCGGGCAACAGCCCATGGTCCTTCGCGCTCGTGTCCGACTGGCCCCAGCCGCGCATTGACGCGGTGGGCAGTGGCTCGGGATCCGGCTTCTCGGATGGGTGTTGGGATGGCATCTGGGGCTCACCGGCCCTCGACGATCTGGATGGCGACGGCGACCTAGAGGTCGTCGTGTTGGGCTTCGACCGCCGAATCCACGCCTGGCACCACGACGGCAGCGTGATGACTGGATGGCCGATCTACCGCGACAACGGCGACGCGTTGCTGCGGGGTGGTTGGGGATCGCCAGCGCTGGGCGACATCGACGGGGACGGATTGCCGGAGGTTGTGGTGGGGACGGATAGTCCCGAGTGGGAAGGTGACGGTGGGGGCGCTGCTCCCGACTACACCAAAGGCACTGTGTGGGCTATCAATGCGGATAGCAGCAACGTGCCCGGCTGGCCGGTCACGACGGAAAACAGCGTTCAGTCATCTCCGGCGCTGGGCGACATTGACGGGGATGGTGAGTTGGAAGTGATCATCGGCAGTGGTTCCACCTCTGAGGGGGGCGATGGGCGCATGGTATATGCGTGGAATGGCGACGGTTCGCCAGCCACCGGGTGGCCAAAGACGACCAGCGGCGATATGCCGGCCTCCCCGGCATTGGGAGACCTGGACGGAGACGGCGCCCTGGAGGTCGTCATCGGCTGTGGTACTGAAGGAGATGCCTATAATCCGGCTCCCTGCACCTCACTCTATGCCTGGCACGGTGATGGCAGTAGCGTAAGTGGATTCCCCATCAGTCCGCCGTCCAACAACGGTTGGGATAGTACACCCAATGGTCTCCCTTACGCTTCTGTGATGGCCGATTACGATGGGGATGGGGACACAGAAATCCTGGTTGCGAATCGCTGGTCCTGGGGGATCTCGACCGTCGAGCTCGTAAACGGCGTATGGCAGGGCAACAATGGTCCAACGCTCAGGACCAACGCTGCGCTAAGCACTTCTCCGGTTGTGGGAGACGTGGATGGTGACGGGGGACTGGAGATCGTGATTGGTGGTGCGTCTGATTCGAGTGGCAACAACGGTGCCGTTTACATCTGGGACATGGGTGGGGATACGACCGATGCACTCCCCTGGCCGATGTTTCATCAGAATGTGCGCCGCACAGGAAGACTTCCGGCGCCGCCCAGCCTGAGCTTCCCTGACGCGGTCCGTGTGTATCACCAATACGGATCGGGGGACACGGAGACGGGGCACGTGGCTGTGCAAAACGGCGGAGAGGGCCAGTTCGATTGGCGCATCGCGCACGGGATCAGCGGTCTACAGCTCGTTCCCGACACCGGCACAGTCGAAACGAGCGCATCCGTGCAGGTGGTTATCACGACCACCGGCCTCGTGACCGGTTGGCACGAACTCGGCACGTTGACCGTCAGCGGTACTTCCGGCGGGGAAGCCGTCGACGGCAGCCCGAAAACGTCCTCCCTGCACCTGTACGTCGGCGACGTTCACCGTTCCTACCTGCCGTTCGTGCTTCGCAACAGTTGATGCGGATTGTTTCATTCCGACAGCCAACACTGTATCGAGGGAGATATTGGAAACAACGAACCCCGGAGCCCGTCAGCGGGCTCCGGGGTTCGTTGTTTCTGTGTTGGACGGGCAACCAGGTTATCTACTCTGGGCGAGGGAGCATCAGCTCCCGCCGATCGGTAGCGGACGAACACGTATCCGATTCTGCTCAAAGACGATTATGCTACCGCTATCCAGGTATTCGCATACGGCTTCCAGGTTCGTAAGCAACAAAGCCAGTTGCCTTTCCGGACGTCGTTCGGTACCGCGTCGAAACAAGATGAAGGAAGGCTTTGACGCTTGACGGAGGGCGAGTAGCATTCCAAAATCGGTATCAGCGGATACAATGATACGGTCATCTGCCGCAGCCAAGTTGAATAGCTCTTCATCGTCGGCTGCGGCCAAACCCATATCGCGCACGTGTATTGCATCATAGCCTACCGCGCGCAAGCCCTCCGCGACGCGAGGCGACAGCGCGTTGTCTACTAGGAACTTCATGCGGGGACTACAAGGGGTAACTGGCGTTCCCGCACTGCTTCGGCAGCATAGCGCAGGGCTTCGCGGATGTCTTTGCGTTCCAAGTCGGGATACGCTTCAAGGATTTCGGCTACCGTCATCCCGTCTGCTACCATATCCACGACGGTGGCCACAGGAATACGCAACCCCCGAATACAGGGAACACCGCCCATCTGTCTAGGGTTTATGGTTATCCGGGTAAAGACCATTGCCTTCTCCATCTCTTTCGTGAGGCGCGCCGAATCATACGAAACGCTCGCTTGCGTTGTGCATTCATTATACGGGAATCAGGGGCGCTTGGCAAGAAGCAGATAACTGAATGGTTGAATCGGACACCTGTTTTGGGTAGCCCTCTCTGTGGTTCACAGTCTGCTCAGTTGAGCGCCATGAAGTCGTCCCACCTGAACTGACCTGCGTGCGGTCGGCGCGCCATCAGAATGGCGCCTTTGTAGGTATGATGGTGCGCCATCAGAATGGCGCCTTTGTAGGTATGATGGTGCGCCATCAGAATGGCGCCTTTGTAGGTATGATGGTGCGCCATCAGAATGG